>Ga0207655_1000093_pt1 | contig 196813 bp, 156 predicted proteins | sample KBSM44metaG_FD_184398 | JGI IMG/M metagenome (GOLD analysis project Ga0207655, IMG submission 184398) | Miscanthus rhizosphere microbial communities from Kellogg Biological Station, Michigan, USA - KBS M4-4 metaG (SPAdes) (version 2) | ecosystem: Host-associated > Plants > Roots > Rhizosphere...
TGGGGGATCTCCCTCTCAGGACCCCTACCCATCGTAGCCTTGGTAAGCCGTTACCTTACCAACTAGCTAATGGGACGCATGCTCATCTTTTACCGTTGTGACTTTAATACAATCTCGATGCCGAGTCTGTATACTATGAGGTATTAATCCAAATTTCTCTGGGCTATCCCTCTGTAAAAGGTAGATTGCATACGCGTTACGCACCCGTGCGCCGGTCTCAAGTATTGCTACTCTACCCCTCGACTTGCATGTGTTAAGCCTGCCGCTAGCGTTCATCCTGAGCCAGGATCAAACTCTTCATCGTATATTTTTATATTATATTGCGATGCTTTATCTAGTGGTTCTTTTCGAATCTCTCAATTCTATCACTCTTATTCTTTTGTTCTAACATCTCTGTTAAAACGGCTGTCAATTCAATATGTCTACGAACGTGTATTTCTTTTCTTTTCGCCTGTATCTCAAAGCGGGTGCAAAAGTAGAAAACTTATTTCTTACTGGCAAATGTTTTTTGAAGTTTTTTTAAAGAAAATTTTCATCTCTTTAACTTCTCAAACCTACCAATCTTTCAATGAACTTTCCGTGTTTTGCGGGGTGCAAATGTAATATCCCTTTTCGAATCTCACAAGCTTTTTTAAATCTTTTTTGAAAATAAATTTTCAGTTTTGATTTGTTTGCTTGTCAGTATTTCGAAGAGCGTCTATCGCTGTTGCGGGTGCAAAAGTAGGTAGTTTATTTACATTTCCAAGCCTTTTTCCAAACTATTTTTATTCTTTTTTCTAAGTCGCTGGTTTGGCGTTTTTTACAGGCGGAAGTTTTTTTGAGGTTTCCCCGTTTTTGAGCAATTCGAGCCATTTTACCGCAAAGAGGCTATGTTTTTCTTCTCTGGATTTGTTTATCAAAGATCGCAAAGCTGTGTTTTTCCTTGGTTTTATCAATCACGCAAAGACGCTAAGGCGCTAAGTTTTCTCTTTTATCTCTTATTTTCTGCTGAAAACCTCTGCCCTAGCCCCGATAGCAGTGGAAATCCTTTTGCTTTTTCCTTTAAAAAGCAAAAGATTGGAGTGCATAGCGGGAAATAGCTCCAAATTCCAATAATGCTTCTTGTAAACCTTCGGTTCATTCAGATGGATGAAACTTACTCTTATATATTAGAATATATCTTTGTCCTTATATATAGATACCAAAAATAAACCCGACAGGTTTTGAAAACCTGTCGGGTTGTGGAACGATATTCTTCCTTATATATAAGGACTGCGAATTTCTACTTATATATGTATCCTTAATTTAAACTGTCGATTACTTCTTTGGTGATTTGAATACTTTTGAGTTTAGCTTGATGATCGAAGATTGGACTGGTTACCATCAACTCATCAATTCTGGAATAGTCGATGAACTTTTTAAGATCGATTATTAACTGTTCTTTGTTTCCTGTAAAAGTACACGCGGTCATTTGATCGACATGAAAACGTTCTTCTTCGCCCATGATATCATCCAGAGACGGAACTGGCGGCTGCAAACCTTTGCGATCATTACGAATCAGATTAAGAAACATTTGATACAAACTTGTTGATAGGAATTCGGCTTCTTCGTTTGTATCTGCAGCAATTATATTAACACAAGCCATTGTTTTGGGTTTATCTAAAACGTCTGAAGCCTGGAAATTCTCGCGATAAAACTCAAATGCCTGAATCATTTGGCGTGGTGCAAAATGCCCGGCGAATGCATAAGGCAAACCATATGCGGCGGCAAGAGCGGCACTTTCCATACTTGATCCTAAAATCCAAATTGGAATGTTTGTGCCTTCGGCTGGAAATGCGCGAACTTTTGCTGTAGCATTTTCTACCGAGAAATAATCCTGAAGCTTGGATACATTTGCCGGAAAACGCTGTGCTTGCTCAAAAAAGTCTTTTCGAATAGCTTCAGCTGTTGGCTGATCTGTTCCTGGCGCTCTTCCTAATCCTAAGTCAATTCGGTTTGGGTAAAGCGTTTCTAATGTTCCGAATTGCTCTGCTACTATTAAAGGAGAATGATTCGGTAACATGATTCCGCCAGAACCTACACGGATGTTTTTTGTATTACTTGCAATAAAACCTATTAAGACTACTGTTGCTGAACTGGCAACGTGCGCCATATTATGATGTTCGGCTAACCAAAAACGCTTGTATCCTAATTGATCTGCGAGTTGCGCTATGTCTTTTGTTTTTTGAAATGTTTCGGCTGCGTTGCTATCTTGTGTGATGATAGCGAGTTCTAGTATAGAGACTGAAATTGGGTTTTTCATGAATTTTTTTGATTTGTACAAAATTAATTCATTTATAGAGATGTCTTTTCTTTTCTAGTGTTAATAGAATTATAATGTTTTGTTGCAAATGAAAAATGACCCAAATTAAACAAATTTGATAATTAATTATTGTTTTACGATAATTAATTATACATTTGCAACAACAAAACTAAATTTAAGCACAAATGAAAACCACTCATATTGTTTCGAGAATATTATTCTACGTTACCCGATTTCTGGCTATTCTTTATTTTACATTATCATCTTACTCTTTACTTACTTTAAGTACGGGATGGTTTTTGAATTTTAAAGACAATGGCAAGTATTTTCAGATTTGTTATCCTTTTACAGAACATCCTATAATGTTGGGCGATTATAACCTTCCTTATATCATTTTTGAATTTCTGTCACCTTTGAGTCTTTATGGCCTTTTCTTTTTATTGATTAGCAATGTGTTTAAAGTGTTTTTTCAACCTAAATTATTTACTGAAAATGGTATTAAACATTTAAGACGATTTTATTTGTCCAATTTATTTTTGCCGGGGATTATCATATTTCTGGCTTCTATTTTTGTTTCGCTGGATAATGAGGTCTCTATATTTATTGTATTACATTTTATGCTGGGTGTATTTGCTTATTTTCTGGCAGCTATTTTTAAACAAGGATTAAACCTTCAGAACGAACAAGACTTATTTATATAATCATGCCAATAATTGTAAACGTTGATGTCATGCTTGCGAAACGTAAGATGCAAAGTAAAGAGTTGGCTGAAAAACTAGGAATTACGCCTGCCAATTTATCGATACTTAAAACCGGAAAGGCCAAAGGTATCCGATTTGATACTCTTGAGGCAATCTGTAAAATATTAGATTGCCAGCCTGGTGATATTTTAGAGTACGTAAGCGAGTAAATCTTTTTTAAATCTTAACTAAAAAATCGGCTTTTTGAGACCGACAGGAATTCTATTGCCCATTTTTTTCAAAATAATTATTACAATCAATCATTAAATCAATCAAAAAATGAACAGTTTATCAATCAAAAATCTCAGTAAAACGTATGAGAACGGCACACAAGCAATCAATGATGTGTCTCTGGAAATTACGAACGGAATGTTTGGTTTGTTGGGTCCAAACGGAGCCGGAAAATCTACTTTAATGCGAACTGTTGCTGCTTTGCAGGAACCAACTTCGGGAAGTATTGTCTTTAACGGAATCAATATTCTTGAAAACCCAATGTATATAAGAGAAAATCTGGGATATCTACCACAGGAATTTGGTGTTTATCCTAAAATTTCGGCTTATCGTTTATTGGATCATTTGGCAATTTTGAAGGGAATCGTCAATAAACAAGAAAGACACGATCAAATTCTGACTTTATTACAACAAACCAATTTACTGCAACACAAAGACAAAGCAGTTCACTCCTTTTCTGGCGGAATGCGTCAGCGGTTTGGGATTGCACAGGCTTTATTGGGAAATCCGAAGATTATTATTGTCGATGAACCTACGGCGGGTCTTGATCCTGAAGAAAGAAATCGTTTCAACAATCTTTTAAGCGAAATTGGCGAAAGCATTATTGTGCTTTTATCAACTCATATTGTCGAAGATGTTCGGGATTTGTGTACCAAAATGGCGATTATCTCAAACGGAAAATTGATTTTGGAAGGAAATCCAAATGAAACAATTGATTTATTAAAGGATAAAATCTGGATGAAAGCGATTCATAAATCTGAATTGCAGGATTATCAAACAAATTTCAATATTATATCCTCGCATTTGAATTCGGGCAAACTGAATATTCATGTTTTTGCAGATCAACAGCCTGATTCTGGTTTCGGCTTAATTTCTCCTGACTTAAGTGATGTTTATTTTAGTGTTTTAGCTCAAAATCAATTTAAAAAATAACGTTATGTTTTCAAAATTAATACAATTTGAATGGCATAACAATACCAGAAACTGGAGCTTTTATGCCACATTTTTAGTTTATTTGATCTTAGGATTTTTCGTTAGCGCTTTTGCCAATTTCTCTTTTTCAGGCGCTTACAAAAACAGTCCTTATGTTCTGACTTATGCTATTGGTTTACTTTCTTTAACGACCATTTTTTCGATTACGCTTCAGGTTGCGCAGAATTTTCTAAAGGAATATGAAACTAAATTCGACTCAATCATTTTTACGACGCCTATTCCTAAGTTTCATTATTTAGGAAGTAAGTTTATTGTTGCTTTTGGAATTGCAATTGTTTCTTTTGGCCTGTTTATAATCGGGATGATAATTGGTCATTTGATGCCTTGGTTGTCCAAAGATGAAATTGGTCCGTTTTCGTTTTTGAATTATTTTTGGCCGTATTTGGTTTTGGTTATCCCGAATATATTATTGTGTCTTTCTGTTTTAACGACTTTGGCTTGGTTAACGAGAAGCAAACTCTTTATATATGTAGGCGGTTTTATGGTTTACATTTTATATATCGCCGGTTCGCTATTCTCTAACTCTCCTATTTTTGCCAATGCTTCACCTTCGTCAGCAGCTGCAATGTCGTTTGCTGCAAAAGTAGATCCGTTTGGGTTAGCGGCTTTTCTGGAACAAACGAGATATTTTACAGCGATCGAGAAAAATACCAATCTTTTGGATTTATCCGGTAATTTTCTGTTTAATAGAATTCTTTGGTTAAGTATTTCTCTTCTATTGATTTTGATTTCTTATCGTTTCTTCTCTTTTAGAAAAACGAAAACTAAAAAGGTCAAACCAATTAAAGTTTTAAAAACTGAAAATCTTTCTTTTTCCACGGAAGTGCCAAAAAAAATTGAATTCAGAACTTTCAAACATAATTTATTGGTTCTTAAAAGTTACATCAAAATGGATATTTCGCTGATCTTGAAAGGAATTCCGTTTCTATTAATAGCGCTTTTATTCTCAGGATTATTAGCAATTGAAATTTCAGACGAGATTGATGGCGGAATTAGATTGCCGCAAAACATCGCCAATACTGCTTTGATGATTAGTACGATTATGGATCGTTTGCCTTTTATTCTGATTATTATTCTGCTTTTTTATAGCAACGAATTGATAAACCGAAGTGAAAGTTCCCGATTTGAAATGCTGGAAAACACAACTCCTTATCAACAAACGGTCGTTTTACTCTCAAAAATCATTTCGCTTTTTACGATTCCGATTCTTACAATTGCTTTAAGCATTTTGATTGGTTGTGGTTTTCAAATCGTTCATGGCAATGCACCAATAGAATTTGGGCTTTATCTTTCGTTATTTTATTATTTGGGTTTCCCAATTTTATTGATTTCGGTTTTAGTTGTTTTTATTCAGACGGTTGTTTCTAATAAATACTTGGGACTTTCTGTTGCAACTATTATTACAATCTTAATGAGTACAGGAATTGGGGAACAATTAGGAATTTCGCATCCTTTATTGAGATTTGGTGATTCTTTTAAAAGAGAATATTTTGATTTGAATGGCTTCGGAAAATATCCTTTTGCGTTTGATGTTTCGATGTTGTACAATTTCGGATTGGCTTTGATTCTATTGATATTGACAGGAATTTTATGGAAACGAAATACTTCTGTCCTAAAATCATTCCGAAGACATTCGTTTAATACTATTCAAAAAGCGATTTTTACTTTAGGAGTTCTACTTTTTATTGGCTTTGGAAGCTACCTTTTTTACAAAATCAATATTGAATATCCTTATATTACTGAAGAAGATCAGAACAATTGGAGTGAACAATATGAGTTGCAATTTAAAAAATATACTGATTTACGACAACCAACTATAACTTCTGTAAAAAGTAATGTGGATTTATTTCCGTCAGAAAATCGATATGTCGTAAAAGGAACTTACGAATTAATCAATAATGCCGAAAAACCAATTGATAGTTTACTCCTATATATAGATCGAAATTCGAAGTTAACTTCTATTGAAATTCCGAACGCTAAAAAGTTAAATGATGTTTCAGAATTCAATCATTATTGGTATAAATTAGAAAAGCCACTTCTGCCTCAACAAAAAATGAAGATTTCGTTTTCATTTGAATCAACTTGGTCGCCGTTTAAAGGTCATACATCTTTCAATTCGATTATCGAAAATGGCTCTTTCATGCGAATAAGCCGTTATTATCCTTATTTTGGTTATCAGGATTCTAATGAAATTGAAAGTAAAAAAGAACGTTTAAAAAGACATTTACCAGCTCAAAGTCCGCTTAAAAAACTGGAAGATAAATCTATCGTTCCATATAATTTCATTGACTATGAAACTGTTGTTTCAACGTCTCAAAATCAAACTGCAATTGGTATTGGTGATTTAATTGGAAAATGGAAAAAAAACAATCGTAATTATTTTCATTATAAATCAAATGGAAAAATTCCGTTTAGATTTGCTTTTTCTTCTGCAGCATATAAAATTCAAAAAACAGTTTATAAAGGTATTTCGATTGAAGTTTATTACGACGCGCGACATTCCAGAAATATTTCGAAACTTATAAAAGATATAGAAAACACTGTAGATTATTGCCAAAACAACTTTGGAAAATATCCATACAAAACAATTCGTTATGCCGAAATTTCTGCTTTCGTTAATGGTTTTGCCGCGACTTCATATCCTTCGACGGTTTTTATGAAAGAGAACTTTGGTTTTTACAGTGATTTGAATCATCGCGATAAAGAAGATATTATCAATCAATTAACGGCACATGAATTGTCGCACGAATGGTGGGGAAATTCGCAGATTAGTCCGGAACAAAAAGAAGGAAGCTGGATTTTGACCGAAACTTTAGCACAATACACGGAACTGATGCTTTATGAAGAAGAACATGGATTGGAAAAAGCGCTTGAAACTTTAAAAATTCATCTCGATTTGTATTTAAGCAGTCGAAGTTATGATCCTGAAATGCCTCTTTATAAAACAAATTACGACACGCCGCATTTACCTTATGATAAAGGAATGCTTGTAATGCATCAATTGCGAATGTTAATTGGAGAAGAAAAAGTGAATCTTGCTTTGAAAAATTTCTTAAACCATTATAAATATCCGAATCAAACGCCGGATTCTGAAGATTTATTAAAAGAGATTTATTTGGTTACAGATCCTAAACTGCATTATAAATTAGATGAAATGTTTAAACAAATTATTACGTATTCCTCTAATGTAGTTTCGGTTGAAAGTCAAAAGAAGAATGGTTTTTATGAAGTTTCTTTTAAAGTGAATTCTGAAAAATATTCTGAGAATGCAACTGGAAAACGAAAACTGATTGCAAACGATTCAATAATAGATATTGGTGTTTATGATGAAAATGGAAAATTATTTTCTTATCCGTTTTCGATTAAAAATAATTCAGTTGAAGGGAAAATCAAACTCAAAAGCAAACCTCAACGTATTATTGTTGATCCGTATTTAAAGAATATCGATACTTTTTATAAGGATAACGAAAAGGAAATTAATTAAAAGTTTTTGCCACAGATTAAAAAGATTCTCACAGATTTATTGTTAACTGCATTTTATAGAATTTGCATAAAACAAAAATCATTTTAATCCTTTTAATCTGTGGCAAAAAAATTATTTCAACTGAATTGTAATTAATTTATGCTTTGTTTTTCCATCGCTGGAAATTTTGAAATCTGTTGAATTAGATTCTATTTCAAATTTATCAGGTGTATCAATTGCTAACGAAATAGCTCTATATCTGAATGTTTCGGGAATTTCAGGAAGTTCAATTGTAACTATTCCTTCTTTATTATTTTGCTCGTAATTAATTTTGATTCTATCACGAAGCCAAATATATTCATAAACTTCCTGCCAAGGCGCCATCCAAATACTATCATCTCCTTTTGCCCCATATTTATTGGCAATTGTGGTCATAAAATATTTAAAATCGGGAAAACGCATGCTTAAATTCCAAAGATTTTGATTGCCAACTCCGTGTGTGAATGCGTTGTACCAAACTGGATTCGGTAATTTTGCTACTGAATCTAATGTTTTTAAATAACCATCCATAGTTTTAAACCCAATTGTATCTTTTGAACTTTGAACAAATGTTCTGGCATAAATCATTTTATCAAGATTTACTTTTTCCTTTACATCAATTATTGGTCCTGAACCTACGTAAGAAGCTACAGAAAAAGAACCATTTGCCAGTGCGTCTCTTTCATATTCTAATTGATATCCCGGATCGCTTTCGCCACCAGGAACTACAAACTGCGACATAGTAAAACCTAAATTTTGTTTTATAGAAGCTGTATTTTCGGTTACTTCAGTCAAAAAGTTAGTTCCGTGTTTGGATGCATGATGAAAACCATGATTCAAAACATCCCAACCCGCATCATACATTTCCTTTACTTCTGCCCACGAAAGATGTCCGCGTGAAGCTGAGAAATCACCAATTGCCGCGCCGTTAATGGCTAAACCTAATTTAAACGGAATTTTAGTTCCCAGATTATTGGTATAAAAAAGTCCTTTTGAAATTGTTCCGTCTCCGCCCTGGTCGTTTTTCCATTCGCTAATCATTTTTCCGCTTATTTTTCCTCCGTTCAATAAAGGAAAAGCTGTTAGATAAGTGGATCTATATCCATCATCAACCGTAAAACTATATGCTAAATGTTTATTGAATTTTAATGCCGAAGCTTGAATTTTTACTTTGTCAGCTGACTTTGATTTTATTTTAAATGAAATCAATTTTGGTTGTAAGGAATCCATTTTCAGGATTGGTGTATTTGCTGAACAAACAAATATTCCATTAATGATAAGAAAAACGATTGATAAAAATGTTTTGATTTGGAGTTGTGGTATTTTCATTTGAAATATCTGATTTAGAGTTCCTAAAGATACATTTCTTTGAAAAAACTGGTTCAAAAAATTGATATTTCAATAGTATAAAATTGCATTTAACGATATATAATAATAATTATCACACAAAACGAAAGTAGTTCTTTTATAATCAATACTTTACAAATAAGGCATGTAGTTTGTTATTTCTTAAATATTCAAAAAATCTCAAACTATCTTATTATGTACCTATCTAATACAAGAACCATTGTGTTTATTACGGGAGCGTTTGTGAGTCATTCTTGCTGGCAGGAATGGATTATTTTTTTTGAAAATAAAGGATACAAAACCGTTGCGCCGCCATGGCCTTATAAAAATGAATTGGCCGAAACTTTAAGAAGTGAACATCCGGATTCTAAAATTGCTCAACTGCGATTAAATATCTTAATTGATTATTATACTGAAATTATCGAAAAACTTCCTGAAAAACCCATTTTAATCGGACATTCTTACGGCGGTCTTTTGACGCAATTATTGATTCAAAAAGAGCTTGCTGCTGCGGGAGTTTGTATACATTCTTTTCCTCCGAGAGGTGTTATTACCACAAAATTTTCATTTTATAAAGCCACATGGAAATCTTTGGGCTTTTTCTCCTCTGCAAAAAAAACCTATTTAATGTCGTTTAAAGAATGGCAATATGCCTTTGCAAACGGAATGGAGTTTGAGGAACAGAAAGAATCATATGAAAAATTGGTAATTCCAGAATCTAAGCAAATAATACGTGATATAATAATTTCAAATTCGGCTAAAATTAATTTTAAAAAGCCACATGTTCCCATACTTTTTTTATCAGGTTCTAATGATAATATTATACCGTCGTCGCTCAATTATTCTAATTTTAAAAAGTACAAAAACCTGCATTCTATAACTTGTTATAAAGAATTTGAAAATAAAAATCATTTCGTTCTTGGACAATTGAACTGGCAGGAAACAGCTGATTTTATTGTCAATTGGCTGGAGAAAATCAGTTTAATTTAATTCTCTTTTGATTTCCAGTTTTTTGATTTTCGAATTTAACGTCGAAGGATGAATGTCCAGAATTTCTGCTGCACCGCCGGTTCCTGAGATTTTTCCGTTGCATTTTTTCAGAATGTACAAGATATAATCTCGTTCGTTTTCCAGAATAGTTTTAATCGAAAATGACTCGTTTGTCTGATCAGGATGCATTTTTGAAGATGGCGAAAATTCGATTTCCTTAATTGTATTTCCGTCCGTCAATAAAATGGCGCGTTGTATTACGTGTTCTAGTTCTCTAATATTTCCCGGCCAATTATAATTCATAATCTGCTGTAAAGCATCATCTGAAAGTGAAGGCGTTTTTCTGCCCATTTTCTCGCTGTAAACTTGCGTAAAATAACGTGCCAATTCCGGAATATCTTCTTTTCGTTTTTTTAATGGCGGAACCATAATAGGGAAAACATGCAAACGATAATACAAATCCATTCTAAATCGTCCGGCAGCAACTTCTTCTTCCAGATTTTTATTTGTCGCGGCAATAATTCTCACATCAATTTTCAGAGGAGCTTTACCGCCAATTCGTTCGATTTCTCTTTCCTGCAATACACGCAATAATTTAACCTGAAGTTCTAAAGGCATCTCTCCTATTTCATCCAGGAAAATAGTTCCTCCGTCTGCTAATTCAAATTTACCAATTCGCTTGTCTAAAGCTCCGGTAAAAGCACCTCTTTCGTGTCCAAAAAGCAATGATTCGGCTAGATTTTCCGGAATAGCGCCACAATTTATAATAACCAAAGGCTTGTCTTTTCTTGGAGAAAGCGCATGAATACTTTGAGCAATTTTCTCTTTTCCTGTTCCGCTTTCACCTAAAACTAAAACGGAAGTATCTGATGGAGCTACTTTTCGGATATAATCAAAAACAGTTATCATATGGCTGCTGTTTCCTATAATTCCTTCGAAACCAACTGCCTTTTTATCAACATTTAAATTCTTATTTACGGTTTCTTTTTTGACTTTTTCATCCACATTCAAAGCTCCTCCAGAATACGCTTTATTCACAAACTGAAGCAAATTACTTTCTAAATTTGATAGTAATTTTAAATTTTCATCTGAATACACGCTGAAATTTCTACTGTAAAAAGTAAAATAAAACCTTTGAACGGATGCAATTGTAATTGGAAAAACCAAATAAGATTTGATTCCGAAATTATGCGCTATTAAACTTTTTATTGGTGCTTCCTGAAAATTATTAATCAAAGCTTCCTCGCTATATATTATAGGTTTGGCATCTGGTTTTGATTTTTTGTAAGTTTCATTTAATTCTTTTACCGAAACATCTGCAATTTTAGATAGTTTTTCTGAACTGATAATTTGATAATCGTCTATGCTTTTTCGCATAATACCCAAATTATCATAATTAGTTGTATTAAGAAAACCAACTTCTAAATAATCAAATGAAATAAAAGATTGTATCGTTTTTGCCAATGCCAAAAGCGCTTCTTCCTTTTTTAAATCAGAATTTACAATTTCATTAATTCCATTTTGAAGCTCTAATTGCTGCACCAATTGCGACTCTAAACTATATTCCTGACGATAAAAAGCAATCTCAAGCGTGGTTAAAACATCTTGTTCTCTAAAAGGTTTTACGATAAATCCGTAAGGTTGTGTCGTTTTTGCCTGATCTAAAATACTTTTGCTGGAATTTGCCGAAATGTATATAAATCCAATTCGGTTTTCTTTTAGAATTTGAGCAAGATCTATTCCGTTTCGAGCTCCTTTTAACATAATATCCACAAAAACTAAATCCGGTTTTTCGTTTTGAATTTGCTCCAAAGCCTGATCAACAGAACGTGCAATTCCGGTAACTTCATAATTTGCTTTTTCGAGTATTAATTGCAAATCATGCGCTTCAATAAATTGATCTTCAACAATTAAAATTCTCTTTTTAAATGCCTTTTCAGATGTATTATTTATTCCACCGGAATTCGTTTTCATAATTGTGGTACTTTTAGTATTATATCAACGTATTATATTGGTATAAAATTAGTTAATTATTCGAAGTAAAACTCTAATTTATCAAAATATAAAACATAAAAAACCGCTTTTATGTGAATTTTCCTGATATTATTCTAAAAAACAAACCCTGTTTATTTTATATTTGTTTGGTATAAAACAACATAGAATTAAATCGTAATCAGCATATGAAACAAACGTATACTTTCTGTTTTTTATTCTTCTTTATATTTCAACCCTGGGCTCAAACCTCGCCTTCTGTAACTAAATATGACTTAAAGAAAAAAAGGCTTTTGATTCAGGCTTCTTCCATGTATTTGTACAATTCAAATCAAGGCGCAATTGATGTTGATAGTTCAGTAGTTTTGGCCTGTAAAGCTTATAAATTACCTGTTTCTTTAGCATATGATGAAGGATTTAACGATGGTTCTTATTTAATAGGAAAGGATTTAATCGAAAAAAACGATATTAATTCTGTAAAACGTCTTCTGGCGAAATCAAAAAGCGAAGATCAAATTAAATTATCCCTTCAGTTGGGTAATTTCTATCTTTTCAAACCCGGAACAAAACCTGAAGATCTTAAAAATGCTCTCCTATATATTGAGAAAGCTATTGCTGTAAGTAATCAACTTAAAGTAAAAAAATGGCAGAATCAAAGTTTAATACTTCTTGGCAAATATTATGCTCAAGCCAATAATCCTGCAGAAAGTACAAAATGTTTTGTTCAGGTAATAAACGATTGTCGAAAGCAAAACGATAAATTAGGTCTTGCAAATGCTTTAGATGCCCAAGGAACGCTTTTATCAAATCTTGATCCTGAAAAAGAAAAAATTCTACAGGAAGCAATTGCTCTTTATGCTTCATTAGGATTAGAAGAAAAAAGAATAGAATCTTATATGAAGGTTACAACTATTTATTTCTGGACCGGTAAAATAGATGAAGCCAAAAAAAGATTGTATCAAAATTTAGCTGATTTACGAAAAATTGGTTTCACACATCAACAATTTGCAGAAACAACAATTGTTTATATCGAATTGTATCAGCATAATATTCCAAGTGCTTTATACTATGCCTTAAAAAGCGTAAAAAGAATGGAAATAGAAAATGATTATACTTTCGGAGACGTTTTTTATATGCGTCTTGGCGATGTTTACAACACTTTTGGTCATAATGAAGAAGCGCTGGAACTGTACAAAAAAAGTATCGAAATAGGTCGACACACATTAGATAGCGGGACTTGGTATAAAAGTTTTTTTAGCGCCGTTGCGGCTTTATCACTGAAAGGGAAAAACAAAGAGGCCATTGATTACATTAATTCGATGATCGCAAAATATCCTCCAAAAAGCACTTTTGATAAAATGTCCGTTGCTTACATAAAAGCCAATTGTTATGAAGCCCTAAAAGATTATGTTCAAACTGAAAAATATTTTAAGGAAATGGATTTTTATTCTCAGCAGCTAAATAATCCTGAAACATTTAGGGAAGTTGCTCATCAATATACTACAATGGCTTTGTTTTATATGAATACGAATCGGCCTCAAAAAGCGAAATTTTATACTGATAAAGTATTTGCGCTTTGTAAAGCAAATAATAAAACGTACGATTCAGAAGCTTTTCAGATTTTATTATTTAGAACAGACTCCATTAATGGCAACTATAAAGGAGCACTAAAACATTTTCAAAATTTTAAAAAATTAAGTGATTCTAATCTTGGAATTTCTAAAAACAAACAAATTGAAGAACTTAAAATTGAGTATGAAACTAAAAATAAAGAGCAAAAAATCAAGCTCTTAAACGATCAGTCGAAACTACAGGAAAGTGAATTACATAAATCGAAAATCTTAAATAATTTATCGATTTGGAGTTTGATTTTACTTTTGATTACAATTGCTTTATTGTATAATCGATACCGTTTGAAACAACGAAATCACGCCAAACTTGAACTAAAAGAAAAAGAAATCAATCAGAAAAATATAAATCTGAGACATTTACTGGATGAAAAAGAATGGCTGTTGAAAGAGATTCATCATCGTGTAAAAAACAATCTTCAAACGGTAATAAGTCTGTTAAATTCTCAATCTGCATATTTGGATAATGATATGGCATTATCAGCCATAAAAAATAGTCAGCATAGAATTCATTCGATGTCTTTGATTCATCAGAAGCTATATAATTCTGAGAATATTTCGACGATAAATATGCCAAATTATATTAGAGAATTGATCGAATATTTGAAAGATTCCTTCAATCTTGGACAAAGAATTAGATTCGAAATAAAAATAGATCCATTAGAATTAGACGTTGCTCAGGCAGTTCCGCTAGGACTTATTTTGAATGAAGCCATAACAAATTCTATAAAATATGCTTTTCCCGATGATCGAACCGGAATGATTTATATCACACTTGAAGCAACAGCTCAAAATCGATATTTATTAACAATATCTGATAACGGAATTGGTATTGATACTGATTTTAATAATCAGAAAATCAATTCATTCGGCATGAGTTTAATAAAAGGTTTGAGTGATGATTTGGAGGCAAAATTCTCTATGGAAAATGATAATGGAACTATTTTGAAAATTGAATTTTCGCAAGAATTTCCAATCAATCAAAAAAGATGACTAATTTAAAACCTAAATTTGTACTTCAAAAATGAATTTCCATTCAAGACTTTTCCTCAAATGACACATAAAATTTTAATCATAGACGACGAAGAAAAACTCAGAAGTCTATTGGCACGCATTATAAAATCAGAAGGATTTGAAGTTATCGAAGCCAAAGATTTGAAATCTGGTTTTAAAAAACTTGAACAAACCGATATTGATGTCGTTTTATGTGATGTAAAATTACCTGACGGAAATGGCGTTGATTTTCTGCAAAACATAAAAGGAAGTTTTCCTCTGATTGAAGTTATTTTACTGACTGCTTTTGGAAATATTCCGGATGGTGTTCAGGCCATGAAAAATGGCGCTTTTGATTATATCGTAAAAGGTGATGATAATGACAAAATTATTCCGCTTTTGTACAAAGCTGTCGAGAAAGCGCAATTACAAAAAAAGGTAAAACAACTCGAGAAACGCATTAACGATAAATATTCTTTTAACACCATTATCGGAAAATCAAAAGGAATTGAACAAGTTATTGATCTTGCGAAAAAAGTAGCAAAAACCGATTCTACTGTTTTACTTACCGGAGAAACAGGAACCGGAAAAGAAGTTTTTGCACAAGCGATTCATGAAAACAGTAATCGCGTTGGCAAATCTTTTGTGGCTCTAAACTGCAGTACTTTTAGCAAAGAAATTCTCGAAAGCGAATTATTCGGTCATAAACAAGGCGCTTTTACGGGAGCTCTAAAAGATAAAAAAGGATTTATTGAAGAAGCAAATGGCGGAACTTTATTCCTTGATGAAATTGGAGAAATGCCAATTGAACTGCAAGCCAAATTATTACGCGTTTTAGAAACCAGCGAATACATTCCGATTGGAGACACAACTCCAAAAAAATCAAATTTCAGATTAATTGCCGCAACAAACAGAGATTTAAAAATAGAAAGTGAAGAACACCGTTTTCGTTCTGACTTGTATTTCCGTTTAAATATTTTTGAGATTACACTTCCGCCTTTGCGTGAAAGAATAAAAGATATTCAGCCTATCACAAACTATTTTGTCAAACAATTTTCTGAAAAAACGAATAAAAAAAACCTGAATGTTTCAGATGATTTTCTTCAGAAATTAGAAAATTATTCCTGGCCGGGAAATATTCGTGAACTTAAAAATGTTATCGAAAGATCTGTAATTCTTAGCAACGGCGATATTTTAACTGCTGATGTTTTACCATATGAAATGCAGCATCAACCTGAAAAAGCTACAAAATCAATGTCGGCTTTTTCTATGCAAAGTGTCGAGAAACTCCACATTCAGAAGGTTTTAAATTATACAAAAGGTAATAAAGCCGAAACCGCTCGTTTACTAGAAATTGGAATTGCGACTTTGTATCGAAAATTAGAAGAATATAGTATTCAATAACAATTACAATTTCAATTACAATTTCAATTACAATTTCAATTACAAATTTCAATGTCAATATCAAATTTAAAGGATATTACATTTTACAATTCACAATTCACAATTCACAATTAATAATTAAATAAACCTATCATTTCAATAAAAGCTTATCATTTTGATAGGCTTTTTTTATGCCTGATTTTTGGCACGAAACTACATTTCTTTCATTGACAATACTTTAGCTATAACTTGAGTTTTTCGGAACGTATTTTGGCATAAGGAGGAAGAACACAAAAATTCATTCTCATGAAAAACCAAGTCTCCTCAATCTACAAACAAGCTGAACGCTTTGCTGAGATAACCAAAAAATCTATTGTTTCCGGTAATATCGTTCGTGCAAAAAAATGTCTGGCTCTTGCTGAACGCCTTTTTATAAGCGGAAGCAACGAAACTAAAAACGCTATTTCTAATGTGTATGTTTTCTCTGTTTCTTCTTTTATGGAAGTACGTCACTGCAACATTTCACATCTTTTTCCTCAAACGCTTAAAGCGGAATATATCAAACAAATTAATACGTCAGGAGTCTAGTGTAAAATGTGAGTTGTAAAATGTTAGATGATCGTTTCTCCTTTTACAAATCACATTTTACATTTCACAAATCTAAAATCTAAAATAAAAACCTATGTTAATCACTTTTCTTTTACTCGCATTAGCCGTTGTGTTGTTTGCGATTTGTTTTAAATCAGTTGAATTTTTTGAAAAAATCTAAATCATGACTGCACTATTTATTGTTTCCATCGCCGTTTTCGGCTACTTGGTTTATGTATTAATCAAACCCGAAAAATTTTAAATCATGTAAAAAGTAAAATGTTTTATGTGAAATGTAAAAACTAGATCTATTCGTCAATTCATTTTACAAATCACATTTCTCATTTTACAATTAACATTTTACAAAAACTCACATATTATGAACACAGAATTATTAGGCGTCATCAGTATTTTTATCGTTTCGATAGTTTTAGCCATTCCGTTAGGAAAATATATCGCTAAAGTTTATTTAGGAGATAAAACAATTTTTGATCCGATTTTCAATCCAATTGAAAAATTTATTTTTAAAATCAGCGGTATTAATTCCACTGAAGAAATGAACTGGAAACAACACTTAAAAGCACTTTTAAGTATCAACATGATTTGGTTCTTTCTTTGCTTTTTTGTCTTATTATTTCAGGGATCGTTATTTTTAAATCCCGACAACAATCCATCAATGTCACCAGATTTGGCTTTTAACACCGCCATTTCGTTTGTAGTAAACTGTAACTTACAGCATTATTCAGGTGAAAGCGGAGTTTCTTACCTATCACAAATGTTCTTAATGTTCTTGCAATTTGTTTCTGCTGGTGTCGGTATGGCCGCTGCAGCAATGATTTTTACTGCAATGAAAGAAAGAACCACAGATAAATTGGGAAATTTTTATAATTATTTCATCAAAAGTTGTACACGTATATTATTACCACTTTCAGTAATTGTAGCTACTATATTAGCGTTCAGCGGTACTCCGATGGATTTTGACAGTAAAGATTCTATCACAACTTTACAAGGCAATCACGTTGACGTTTCCCGCGGACCAGCAGCTGCTTTTATTGCCATTAAACATTTAGGTACAAATGGTGGTGGATTTTTTGGAGCCAACTCAGCGCATCCATTAGAAAATCCGACTTATTTTACAAATGCTGTTGAACTTTGGTCACAATTAATTGTTCCGTTTGCAATGATCTTTGCTTTAGGTTTTTATCTAAAGAAAAAGAAATTATCATATGTAATTTTTGGGGTAATGACGGTTGGATTCTTATTACTGGTTATCCCGACAATGATGACGGAAATGAACGGAAATCCAGCTATCGAAAAAATGGGAATTACTCAAACAACCGGAGCGATGGAAGGAAAAGAAGTTCGGTTTGGACCAGCCGTTTCAGGTTTCTGGAGCATTGCAACAACCGTAATTTCTACAGGTTCTGTAAATAGTATGCACGATAGTTCAATGCCGGTTTCCGGAGCGATGGAATTGCTTGCTATGATGGTCAATGCGTTTTATGGTGGTTGTGGTGTTGGTATTCTGAACTTCTATATTTTCATTATTCTGGCGGTATTTATTTCCGGATTAATGGTTGGTCGAACTCCTGAATTTTTAGGAAAGAAAATCGAAGCGCGGGAAGTTAAAATTGCAGCTTTTATTGCAATCCTTCACCCTTTATTAATATTATCGGGAACAGCTTTGGCTTCTTATTTTGCTGCAAACGATACTGCAATGGGGTATTGGTTTAGCGGAAACGCAACAGGCTGGCTGAACAATCCCGGACATCACGGATTTTCTGAAATGTTATACGAATATACTTCTAGCGCTGCTAATAATGGTTCTGGTTTTGAAGGTTTAGGAGATAACAATCCGTTTTGGAATATCACTACAGGAATTGTGTTGTTGTTGAGCCGTTTCATTCCTATCGTTGGGCCATTGGCAATTGCAGGATTATTGGCTAATAAAAAATACATTCCGGAAAGTGCCGGAACTTTAAAAACCGACACTTCTATTTTTGGAATAATGGTTTTTGCCGTAATCGCAATTATAGCCGCTTTATCATTCTTTCCAGCGTTGGCTTTAGGTCCATTGGCAGAATATTTTACAATGTGAAAAATGTAAAAAGTGAGATGTGAAAAGTAAGAGAAGAACATAGGTTCTACTGATACGTTTACATTTTACACCTCACTTTTCACATCTCACAATTCATTAAAACCTACAAACGATTTTCAAGATTTTTAATTAATCCATAAATAAGTTTTCCAATGATATCTAGTTTTTCAATCAATTGTTCACATTCTTTTTCATTGAAAAAACCTAACTCTTTGCTTAATAAAATTAAAGTATCGAGTTCTGACAAGGAACCTAGTGAAATATGTAAAAAATGGATAAACTCTTTTGTTCCTTTTCTTGCTGCTCCTTCAGCAATATTGACAGGTACAGAAACTGAAGCTCTGCGAATTTGGGAAGTAATTCCGAATTTCTCTTCAGAAGGAAATTGTCTAGTAGCTAAATAAATTTCTTTAACGAATTCAAAACTTTTAATCCATGAATTCAATTTTTTATGTGGTTTCATATTTCAAATAAATAATTATTTACAAAAGTAGGAATTTTCACATTTTACATCTAACATTTTACATACAGAAAAATGACAACTAATAAATCCAATTCATTATTTGAAAGCAAACAGGTAAAAGAAGCTTTAGTGCAATCTTTTGTGAAGCTGAATCCAAAAATGATGATCAAAAATCCGGTAATGTTTACCGTAGAAATAGGAACTGCCATTATGTTTGCTGTTTGTGTTTCTATATTAATGGGAGCAACTGACCAAGGTAGTTTTACTTATAATTTAATTGTGTTCTTAATTTTACTTGCAACACTTTTGTTTGCCAATTTCGCCGAAGCAATTGCCGAAGCAAGAGGAAAAGCTCAAGCGGATAGTTTAAGAAAAACACGTGAAGAAACTCCGGCAAGACAAATTTTGCCTAACGGAGAAATCAAAAACATCAGTTCATCTGAATTGAAAAAAGGAGATATTTTCGTTTGCGAATCAGGAGATTTAATTGCAACTGATGGTGAAATTATCGAAGGTTTAGCGACAATTGACGAAAGTGCTATTACTGGAGAAAGTGCTCCAGTAATTCGGGAAGCTGGTGGTGATAAATCATCTGTAACCGGAGGTACAAAAGTATTATCTGATAAAATTAAAGTAATCGTAACCTCTGAACCTGGCGAAAGCTTTTTGGATAAAATGATTGCTTTGGTTGAAGGTGCAAGCCGTCAGAAAACACCAAACGAAATTGCCTTAACGATTCTATTAGCTGCATTTACTTTAATCTTCGTGATTGTGTGCGTTACGCTAAAACCGTTTGCCGACTATGCAAATGCGCCTATCACGATTGCAGCTTTTATCGCATTATTCGTTTGTTTGATTCCAACCACAATTGGCGGTTTATTATCAGCAATTGGTATTGCGGGAATGGACAGAGCGTTGCGTGCTAACGTAATTACAAAATCTGGAAAAGCGGTTGAAACTGCCGGAGATATTGATGTATTGCTTTTGGATAAAACCGGAACAATCACAATTGGAAACAGAAAAGCAACAAATTTCTACCCTGCAAAAGGTATTACTGAAGAAGATTTTATAAAATCTGCTGTGTTAAGTTCACTAGCAGATGACACTCCGGAAGGGAAAAGTATACTTGAATTAAGTGAAATGTTAGATGTAAAAGGTACAATGAAAGCGAGTATTTCACAACTTACAGATCACATTTCACAAACAATAAAATTTACTGCTGAAACCAGAACTTCCGGAGTTATTTTAAAAGATGGAACTAATATTAGAAAAGGTGCTCAGGATGCTGCAAAAAATATAGCAAAACAAGCCGGAAATACTTTCCCTGAAGATACTGCTCAAAAAGTAATCGATATTTCGTCTAAAGGAGGAACACCATTGGTTGTAATTAAAAACGATCAGGTTCAAGGTGTTATCGAATTGCAGGATATCATTAAAACAGGAATGAAAGAACGTTTTGACCGTTTGAGAAAAATGGGTGTAAAAACGGTGATGGTTACCGGAGATAATCCGCTTACGGCTAAATTTATTGCCGAAGCTGCAGGTGTTGACGATTTTATTGCCGAAGCGAAACCTGAGGATAAGATGAATTACATCAAAAACGAACAAAACCTGGGTAAACTTGTTGCGATGATGGGTGACGGAACAAACGATGCTCCTGCCCTTGCGCAAGCCAATGTAGGTGTTGCGATGAACAGCGGAACTCAGGCTGCAAAAGAAGCCGGAAACATGGTCGATCTTGACAATGACCCAACTAAACTAATCGAGATTATTGAAATTGGGAAACAACTTTTAATGACTCGAGGAACTTTAACTACTTTTTCTATTGCAAATGACGTTGCGAAATATTTTGCTATTGTTCCTGCTCTTTTTATTACTGCGATTCCTGCGCTTGAAGGCTTAAATATCATGCGTTTGCATAGCCCTGAAAGTGCGATTTTATCAGCTGTAATTTTTAATGCGATCATCATTCCGATATTGATTCCGTTAGCGTTGAGAGGTGTTGATTATAAACCAATTGGTGCAAGCGCAATCCTAAAAAGAAATCTTTTGATTTATGGTTTAGGTGGATTGATTGTCCCTTTTATCGGAATTAAATTAATTGATTTACTCGTAACACTTTTTATTTAGTGAAATGTGATTTGTAAAATGTGAAATAATGAAATCAAAAAAACACAGATAACAATTTACAAATCACTTTTTACATCTAACATTTTACATTAGAAAACATGAAAAATATATTTTCACTATTAAAATTGACACTGCTTACCGTAATCTTATTTGCAGTTATTTATCCCCTTGCGATTTACGGAATTGCACAATTTGCTCCTAATCAAGGAAAAGGAGAAACTATTTCGGTTAACGGAAAAGTGGTTGGTTACCAAAAAATAGGTCAGAAATTCGATAAGTCGAATTATTTCTGGGGACGACCTTCGGCTGTTGATTACAATGCTGCCGGAAGTGCCGGAAGCAACAAAGGACCAAGCAATGCTGAATATCTAGCTTTGGTTCAAAAAAGAATTGATACGTTTTTAGTTGTTCACCCGTATTTGAAAAAATCTGAAATTCCATCAGATATGGTTACAGCTTCAGGAAGTGGATTGGATCCTAATATTTCTCCTCAAGGTGCCTTGATTCAGGTGAAACGTGTTGCCAAAGAAAGAAAATTGGATGAAGCTAAAGTAAAAGCTTTGGTTGAAGCGAATATTAATACGGCAGTTATGGGACCTGAAACAGTTAATGTTTTGGAATTGAATGTGGCTTTAGATGAGCTTTCTAAAAAAGGTTCTTAGTTTCTGAGTCGCTAAGGTTCTAAGGTTCTAAGGTTTTAAACCCGACAGGTTTTAAAAACCTGTCGAGTTTGACAAAGTGATCCGCTCATTTTGTGTCATTTCGACGGAGGAGAAATCCTCGTTGCTAAATCGACATAGATTGATATTCTTTGTGGAGTTTCTTGCGAAGATTTCTCCTCCGTCGAAATGACAAACTGTGACGAGAAATTAGAATAAACAACCAAATCTTATAATAAATACCTAACAGGTTTTGAAAACCTCTTAGAATAATAAAAAGCCCTTTTTTACCCCAAATGTCCTAGCCCCGATAGTAGTGGAAATCCTTTTGTGCCGGGGTTCGGCACAAAAGATTGAAACGGATTGCTTCGCCAGTTCGCACTTTCAGGCTCGGGTGCGGGAAATAGCTCCTAAAAAATCTACTAATAAATAATTGAATACCATAAAAATGAAAAAAATAATACTTACCGCTTTAATCGCTTTTGGTTTTAGCAATTTACACGCTCAGGAAGAAACAAAAAGTCCGTTTACGTTTTCAGGATATGTAGAGACTTATTATAGTTATGATTTTGGAAAACCGGAAGATCATACGCGTCCGAGCTTTTTTTACAATTTTAATAAAAGTAATGAAGTGAATATTAATTTAGGTATGGCAAAAGTGAATTATTCGAAAGATAATATTCGCGGAAATTTTGCTTTGATGGCCGGAACTTACGCCGAATATAACATGGCGGCTGAGCAAGGTTTGTTGAAAAATATCTATGAAGCAAATGTGGGTGTGAAGATTTCGCAAAACCATAATTTATGGATTGATGCGGGAATTATGCCGGCTCACATAGGTTTTGAAAGTGCAATTGGAAAAGATTGCCAGACTTTGACCCGAAGCATTTTGGCTGAAAACTCTCCTTATTATGAAACGGGAGTTAAAATTGGTTACACGTCTGAATCTGGAAAATGGTATTTGGCCGGAATGTACTTGAATGGATGGCAACGTATTGAGAAGGTAAAAGGCAATCAAACGCCAGCTTTTGGAACGCAAATTACCTACAAACCATCGGACAAAGTGGTTTTGAACTGGAGTACTTATGTTGGAAATGAGCAACCGGATATTGACAAAAAATGGCGTTATTTTAATAATTTCTACGGACAATTTAAAGTAACGGACAAAACAAATGTTACAGCTGGTTTTGATGTTGGATCGCAACAAGCGGCTAAAAACAGTAATAAATATGACACTTGGTTTTCACCAGTTTTGATTCTGCAATACAAACCAACTGATAAAATTCAGCTTGCAGCTCGTGGCGAATATTATAGTGATGAAAAAGGTGTTATCATAGCAACTGAGACACCAAATGGTTTTAAAACTTACGGATTTTCGGCTAACTTTGATTACTTAGTTACTGATAATGTAATGTTTAGATTAGAAGCAAGAAATCTTTCCAGTAAAGATGAAATATTTACAAAAAATAATCTTCCAACGGATACGAATACTTTTGTAACGACTTCATTGGCGATTTCTTTTTAATATTAAAAATTGATTTTTTACCATTAAGATATTAAGGAAATTAAGCTTTGTCTTTATGAGCTTCTATCGAGAAAATTAAACTTTGCCTTATTAACTTAATATCTTAAACATTAAAAATTGTTTTTTTACCATTAAGATATTAAGAAAGTTAAGCTTTCTCTTAATCAATCTAATATTAAGAAAATTAAGCTTTGCCTTTATTAACTTAATATCTTAATGGTAAGATAAAAAAACTTTGTGACTTAGCGTCTTCGTGGCAAATATTATGGAAAAGGAAAAAGAAAATAACGCACAGCACTTTCTCGATTTAATTCAGAAATCACGAAAAGGAAAGTTTAAAGTCTATATTGGGATGAGCGCCGGTGTGGGGAAAACGTACCGGATGCTGCAAGAAGCACATTCGTTATTGAAGAACGGAATTGATGTAAAAATTGGTTACATCGAAACGCATATGCGAAAGGAAACGCATGAACTTTTATCTGGTTTGCCCGTAATTCCGCGGCGAACCATTTTCTATAAAGGGAAAGAGCTGGAAGAACTCGATGTTCAGGCAATAATAAACCTTAGACCTGAAGTGGTAATTGTTGACGAATTGGCACACACAAATGTTGAAGGAAGCAAAAACGAAAAACGCTGGCAGGATGTTCTCGAAATTCTGGAAGCGGGAATCAACGTGATTTCGGCAGTTAATATCCAGCATATTGAGAGTTTAAATGAAGATGTAAAACGCATTACGGGAATTGATGTTCAGGAACGCATTCCGGATAATGTTTTGCGATTGGCAGATGAAGTCGTGAATATCGATTTGACTTCTGAAGATTTGATTGCACGTTTGAAAGAAGGAAAAATTTATACAGCTGATAAAATTCAGACGGCTTTGGCAAACTTTTTTAAGTCGGATCAGATTTTACAATTGCGTGAATTGGCTCTGAAAGAAGTGGCAAGTCAGGTGGTTCGAAAAGTTGAAAATGAAGTGCCTCAACTCCATGCTTTAAGACACGAAAAACTTTTGGCCTGCATTAGCAGTAATGATAAAACGGCTAAAATTGTGATTAGAAAAGCTGCTCGCCTAGCGAGTTATTACAACGGATCCTGGTATGTTTTGTATGTAGAAACTCCGCAGGAAAGCAGTACTAAAATTGCGTTGGACAAACAACGTCATTTGATAAATAATTTTAAACTTGCCGTGCAATTGGGCGCAGAAGTCATTAAAATTGAACATAAAAATATTGCGGATGCGATTTTGATTGCCACCGAAGAAAAACAAATTACAACTGTTTGCATCGGAAAACCGCATTTTAATTTATTTAAAGTAATTTTGGCTACAACGATTTTCAGACGTTTATTGAATCGTCTTTCTTTATCGAATGTTGACCTTGTTATTTTATCTTAAATGTGAAATGTTTTATGTAAAATGTGAGATGTTTTTGTGAAATACATTTTACATTTCACAACTAACTTTTTACTAGAAAAAAACAAATTATGAGAATTAAAACTAAATTGAATCTGGGAGTTGGGTTATTATTTTTACTAATAATAATACTCACATTGGTGAGTGCCTTTTATATTTTCTCGATAAAAAAAGACACAGAGAATATTCTGAAAGCAAATTATAATACGCTTGAATATTCCAGAAATATGCTTTTGTCTTTAGACGAAATTAATTCTAATAAAGAAAATGCGATTGTTACTTTTAAAGAAAATCTTCAGAAACAGACACAAAATGTTACTGAAGAAGGAGAGAAAAAAGGAACTGATAGTCTTAAAAGAAACTTTGCTCTTTTAGAAAAAAACAGTTCTGATGAGTCTTTAAAAATGCAAATCAGACAGGACATTTTTGAGATTATGAAACTCAATATGAATGCCATAAAGAAAAAAAGTGATATCGCGAAACATACCGCTGAAACCGCCAATTTATGGATTGCTATTGTGGGAACTTTATGCTTCCTGATTGCTTTTAATTTACTGATCAATTTACCTAATAATATTGCAAATCCTATTAAGGAATTGACTCAGAGTATTAAGGAAATTGCGAATAAAAATTATTCGGAACGTGTGCATTTTACCAATCATAACGAATATGGAGATTTGGCAAAATCGTTTAATACAATGGCGCAAAAACTAGAGGAATACAATAGTAGTAATTTATACAAATTGTTCTTCGAGAAAAAACGACTGGAAACGCTTATCAATAATATGCACGATCCTATTATTGGACTAGATCAGGAAGGAGTTATTTTGTTTGTGAATGATGAAGCACTGAAAATTATCGGAATGAAATCTGAAGATGTTATCGGGAAATCGGCTTCGACTCTGGCTTTATCAAATGATTTGATTCGGTCTCTGATTTTGAAAGAATTAGCAACTGATTCTCAGAAAAAACAACCTTTGAAAATTTTTGCTAACGGAAAAGAAAGTTATTTCGATAAAGAAAAAATCAACATCACCATAACACCAACGGGAGAAGAAAAAGAAATTAATATTGGTGACGTCATTATTCTGCGAAATATTACCTTATTTAAAGAACTTGATTTTGCGAAAACAAATTTTATTGCCACAGTTTCGCACGAATTAAAAACACCAATTGCTTCTATAAAACTGAGTCTTCAATTGCTTCAAAATACCAAAACAGGTGATATGAATGACGATCAGAAACAATTGGTTGAAAGCATTAAAGATGATAGTCAAAGGTTATTGAAAATTACAGGCGAATTACTTAATTTATCACAATTAGAAACTGGAAATATTCAGTTGAATATCGAAAAAAGCAATCCGTATGCTATTGTAAATTATGCCACCGAAGCTGTAAAAGTTCAAGCCGATCAAAAACAAATCAAACTGATTATTGATGCTGATGAAAATCTTCAAGACGTAAAAGCTGACAGCGAAAAAACAGGTTGGGTTTTAATTAATTATCTATCGAATGCAATTACTTATTCTTCCGAAAAAAGTACGATTATCATTAAATTAAAAGAAGAAAAGGATCAGATTATTTTTCAGGTAATCGATACCGGAAAAGGAATTGACGCGAGATATAAAGACAAGGTTTTTGATAAATATTTCCAGATTCCGGGAAGTCAAAAATCAGGAACGGGATTAGGATTGGCAATCAGCAAAGAATTTATTGAAGCCCAAAATGGTACTATTGGTGTAGAAAGCAATTTAGGTTTAGGAAGTACTTTTTGGTTTTCGTTAAAAGTCTAAAAAAGAGCCGTAGGTTCGAACCATATTGTAGGGCTGGATTTTAATCCAGTTCCGTTATAATACAAAATCAACAATATGAATCGTCCCTACGGGACTTTTGTGTTGTGAATACATTTTTTAACCGGATTAAAATCCGGCCCTACAATATAAATCGTCCCTTCGGGACTTTAAAAATGTGGTAACAACGGATTTTCCAACGAATTAATCCCGATCCCGAAGCTTCGGGACGGGACGTTGTTACAATATAAATCATTCCTACGGAATTTGATATTGAAATTCTATTATCCCTCTGAACGAAACCGTAGAAGTGTAGTCCCTACGGGACATTCTCTCTGATCTTTATTAATTTTCTACCAACATTTAACTCCTAACGGAGTATTATCTCGGAGAGATTATATGTTGGTAGAAAAAAAATCAAACACCATATATTTGTCTCGTAGGGACTACAATTAATATTTAATTTTTGTTCATTTATTTATTTATTTGAAATTGTCATTGATATTGTCATTGACATTGAAGTTTTTACCCTCTAATATTTAGCCAATCTTAATACAAGTATCACATTTAAAACCAACAGATTAATATTGACTTAAGGTTGGATTAAGCCAAAAATACTTGGATTGAACATTCGTTATTATTGCAACTTATAACGATAACGAAAGATGTTTTACAAAACGATTTCTCTGATGTTTTTATTCGGTTTTTTGGGTGCAAATGCGCAACAAAATGATTCGATAACTAAAATTGACAGTACTTCGCACAACTTGAAATTCAATTACAAACAATTAATTATTCCGGGGGTATTGATTGGTTATGGCGTAATTGGAATTGGAAATGATCAGCTTTTAAGTTTCAACCATCAAATCCAGAGTGAAGTTACTGAGGACATTGACAACAAAATCACTATTGATGATTTCTCGCAATATGCGCCTGCAGCATCTGTTTATGCCTTGAATGCTTTTGGTGTAAAAGGCAAGAATAATATGCGGGATCGTTCGGTGATATTTGTGACTTCGTATGTTATTATGGCTTCAACCGTTTTGGGATTAAAATCGCTTGTACATGAAGAACGCCCTGACGGAAGCTCGAATAATTCGTTCCCTTCCGGACATACGGCAACTGCTTTTGCCGGAGCCGAATTTTTATGGCAAGAATACAAAGACAAATCGATCTGGTACGGAATTGCCGGTTATGCCGTTGCAACCGGAACCGGATTATTTAGGATTTACAACAATCGCCATTGGTTAACCGATGTTGCTGCCGGAGCCGGAATCGGGATTTTGAGTACGAAACTGGCGTATTGGATGAATCCGTATATCACCAGAAAACTTTTTAAATCATCTTCTGAAAGTAAATCAACTTCTATGATAATGCCTTTTTATAATGGGCAACAATATGGATTGGGTTTTGTAAAGGTCTTTTAGATTTTTTATCTGCCACAGATTAAGAAGATTTTTTTTTCGCCACGAATTCACGAATTATTTTAAATCAAAATTCGTGAATTCGTGGCGAAAAAATCTAAACAAAGTAATTCAAAAATCTTTTTAATCTGTAAAATCTGTGGCAAAAAGCTTTTATGTATTCGAAGTATTATTTTTAATCTCCATAACCTCTCTTTTTACTTCAAGAAGTAAATCTTTCATACTTTGAGATTCTGTAGCTTCATGTCTTTTATCGCTTCGGCCAATGCTGCATTCGTATTCCCAGATTTCTAAAATATCCGAAGCTTTTACTTCATAATTTGGATAAAAACGATTGTCTGATTCCAGAACCAAAGCATTCTTTTTGTTTTTGTTGAGACGTTTGTACACCATTCCTTCATTTTTGGTAATCAGAATATAGGTTCTACCATCCATCACCTCTCCCAGCCTTTCTACATAACGACCAATAATAATAGAACCGTCTTCGTGTGGTGGCATCGAATCACCTTCTACAGGAAATCCGCGGTGTTTTCCCGGTCCTAAAAACGGAAGCGAAACCTGTTGCAGACTTTCAATATATTCCGGATCGGCATAACCGTTTAGATAACCTGCTTTTGCTTTTTGAGATACAATTTCGATATAATTCTCTCCAAAACTATCTACTTGTATCGGTAAAATAAGTCGGTTACCTTCCAATTTTATCAAGTTTTCAATGTTTATCTTTCGTATATCGACAGACAATAGTAAGTCAATGCTCATATGAAAATATAAGGCAATTTGCTTTAAGATATCGTACGGCGCCTCAGAGGTTCCGTCCTCGTATTTAACGTATCTTCCTCGGGTAATTCTAAGGTTTTCAGCTAATTTCTCTTGCGATATTTTATGCTTAACCCTCAATGCTCTGATGTTATCTGAAAATAAAGACATAATTAATTTGTTATAATTTGGAACAACAAATATATGAAAAAATGTTATCATCTGTACTAATTTTGTAATGCGTAAAAAATAAAATTTCCGAAGGGATTATGGAATTGAGAAATATAAATACCACATGTTCAATAGAATTGTACATTCCAGATGTAAGTTCGGAAGTAAAACTACCTTTTTTTGATGTTGGTATTAGCGCAGGTTTTCCTTCGCCTGCTGATGATTTTATCGAATTATCGATTGATCTCAACAAAGAATTTATCAAACATAAGTATACCACTTATTTCGCCAGAGTAAAAGGGCATTCTATGAAAAATGCAGGAATCAACGATGGTGATTTATTGATTATTGACAAAAGCCTGGAACCACAAAATAATAAAATTGCTGTTTGCCAAATTGATGGCGAATTTACCGTAAAGCGTATCAGAATAGAAAAAGATATCATCTGGCTTATTGCCGAAAATGAAGATTATCAACCTATAAAGGTAACTCCCGAAAATAATTTTGTGATCTGGGGAATTGTGATTCATAGTATTAAATCTTTTTAAAATAGAAATAAAAAAACAAGTTTAGAAATGTTTGCTTTAGTCGATTGTAACAATTTTTATGCCTCTTGTCAAAGAGTATTTGAGCCGCATTTAAGAGGAAAACCTATCGTAATTCTCTCTAATAATGACGGCTGTGTTATTTCGCGCTCTGATGAAGCTAAAGCTCTGGGCATACCGATGGCGATTCCTGCTTTTAAATATGAATCTATATTTAAAGAAAAAAACATTTTTGTTTATTCTTCTAATTATCCGCTGTACGGCGACATGAGCAATCGGGTAATGAATCTGCTTCAAACTTATACTCCTGAAATCGAAGTTTACAGTATTGATGAAGCTTTCCTGAAATTTTCAGGTTACGATTTATTTGATCTGAATACACTGGGTTTAAAAATGCGTAAAGAAGTGACACAAGGAACAGGCATTCCTGTTAGTATAGGTATTGCGCCTACCAAAGCTTTGGCTAAAGTTGCCAATAAAATTGCCCGAAAATTTGCAGATCGTACACAGGGTGTTTACTGTATTGACTCTGAAGAAAAAAGAATTAAGGCATTAAAGTGGACAAAAATTGAAGATGTCTGGGGAATTGGAAGAAAACATGCCAAACGACTTAAATTAAAAAAAATCAATACTGCCTATGACTTTATCCAGTTTCCAGATGCTTGGGTAAGAAAAGAAATGTCTGTAGTTGGACTTCGATTAAAACATGAATTAGAAGGGAAACCAACTTTAGGATTAGAAGAAGCCGCAGACCGTAAAATGATTGCCACTACGAGATCTTTCGAAAAAAGATATACTACTTATGAAGAAATATCAGAACGAATTAGCACGTTTACAGCTTCCTGTGCCGAGAAATTAAGACGTCAGGATTGTCATTGCAACATGGTAACTGTCTTTATTCAGACTAGTTTTTTAAAAAACGAAGAATCACACTATTCACGAAGTATTACTATAACGACAGATTTTCCAACCAATTCTACAATAGAACTTAATGAGGCTGCTCAAAAAGGATTTAAAGCTATTTTTAAAAAGGGTTATCGTTATAAAAAAGCCGGAGTAATTGTAATGGGATTAACACCAAATAATGAAACACAACTTAATTTATTCGAAACTTCAAATCCTAAACATCAACCTTTAATGAATGCGATTGATAAAATGAACCAGAGTTATGGGAATAATAAAATTAAATTCGGCGTGCAATCTTTAGGACGTCAATGGAAAATGAAACAAAACAGACTATCGCCCAAGTTTTCTACTTTATTGAAAGATGTTATCACTGTTAAAGTTTAATAAAACGACATAAAAAAAATCGTTTTCACGTTATATAAAGAGACATGAAAAAGCAAGAATACGCCATAGTAGATATCGAAACCACCGGTGGAAACGCTAGTGGCAGCCGCATTACCGAAATTGCCATTATCATTCATGACGGCGAAAACGTGATTGAACGATATGAAACGCTCGTTAATCCGGAAAAGGAAATACCAATTTCAATTTTTGCCTTAACAGGAATTAATAATGAAATGGTAGCTAATGCGCCAATCTTCGATGACATTTCAGATAAAGTATTAGAAATGCTTACAGATCGGATTTTTGTCGCTCATAATGTCAATTTCGATTATTCGTTCGTTCGCCATCAACTCGAACAAGCTGGTTTTAAATGGACAGCCAGAAAGTTATGCACCGTTCGCGCAGCACGAAAAATCAGACCTGGTTTTCCTTCTTACAGCTTAGGAAAACTTTGCAATTCGCTCGACATTCCTTTAGAAAATCAGCATCGCGCCGGTGGAGATGCAGCTGCTACAGCAATATTATTTTCGCGATTACTCGAATGGGACGATGAAGGTCATATTGAGCAAATGATCAAAAACACAGCACAAGATCAGCGCTTACCGCCTAACCTTCCGCCAGAAGATTTTAATAATTTACCCGAAAAACCAGGTGTATATTATTTTTATAATGAGGTAAAAAAAGTAATCTATGTTGGGAAAGCGGTGAATATAAAAAAACGTGTTGCCTCTCATTTCAGCGGACATAAAATTAATCCGCAAAGGCAACATTTCTTGCGGGATATTTACTCGATTTCCTTTGAAGTTTGTGGCAATGAGTTAATGGCGCTTCTGTTAGAATGTACCGAAATCAAGCATCTTTGGCCAACTTACAACAGAGCTTTAAAACGATTTGAACCAAAATTTGGATTGTATGAATATGAAGCCCGCAACGGATACAAATATCTCGCAATTGGTAAACTCAATAAATTTCAGTCGTGTATTGAGCATTTCAGTAGTTTACATGAAGCAACAAATATACTGAGAGGTCTGGCAGAACGATTTGAAATTGATTATAGGTTTTGTAAATATTCAAAACCTGAAGAAGGAGAAATATTTCAAAATAAAGATATAACAGATTTGCCGGATGCGTCGCTTCATAACGAACAAGTCGACAATGCTATTGATTTTTTATTAAACAACAGACCCACTTTTGCCATTATAGAAAAAGGAAGAACAGCGCACGAACGCAGTTGTATCTGGATAGAAAATGGTCATTTTTATGGTATGGGATATATTCCGTTAGATGTTGCGATTACTGATCCTTCAGAAGTGAAAAATTATGCTACTCCTTATAAAAGCAATCAATACATTGTGCAATTGATTTTTGCTTATGCTGAAAAAAATCCTAGAAAAGTTTTTTTCAACAAGAACTTGCTAAAATCAGGAATATAAAACTAATCTAATTTTAAAAATAGAGCTATAAACTTAAAGTATTGACTTATGACACTATTTAGCGATACCGAATTATTTGCTACAGGTTTAAAAGGAAAAAAAATATTTGACCTCCCTGATGCAGAACTTATTTTAATTGATAACTTTTTTACCAAAGAAGAATCTGATCGCTTTTATGAAAAAATACTTCGTCAAACCAAATGGAGAGAATATGAAATGGAAATGTATGATAAAGTTGTTACGGCTCCGCGAATGATTTCATGGTATGAAGACAAAGATAATGTTGGTGCAGATCAAAATGGTCCTGACTGGACTTATGAATTATTAACAATTAGAGGCCGTGTCGAGAGAGAAACTCAGATTGAATTTAATAGTTTATTGCTTAATTTATATCGAAATGGTAATGATGGTGTTTCGTGGCATAGCGACAAAGAACACAACTCCGGACCAAACCCAATTATTGCTTCGGTAACTTTTGGAGAAACCAGAATGTTCAGGCTTCGCCATAAATTTCGCAAAGAAATTCCGCAAGTAGAAATTCCTTTGCATCACGGTTCTTTTCTATTAATGGCGGGAACAACAAATAGTTTCTGGCAACATCAAGTTCCTAAAACGGCAAAAAATGTATTGCCCAGAATCAATTTAACCTTTAGACGAACTAACCGAAGCGAATGATTTGTAAATCACTCAAAATGAGTTTTATTTTAACGCTGAAACGACGAGGAAAATTCCTCCTCTAAAAGTTAAAATACTCAGTACATGAACCTTTTATTAGGCAGAACCTATCTTTTTTACTACTTTTGCAACCTTTTTTTATATATACATTACCATAATGGCTTATTCAAACAATGATTTATTGCGTTTTTTAGATGCACAAAATAAACTTTATCTTACTGCTTTTTCTGAAATCAAAAAAGGAAAAAAAGAGACACACTGGATGTGGTTCATTTTTCCTCAGATTAAAGGATTAGGCACAAGTGATAATGCAAATTATTACGCCATTAACGATCTCAAAGAAGCAACCGAATATTTAGAACATCCTATTTTAGGAAAACATCTTATAGAAATTTCAGAGTTATTTTTGACTTTTAAAAGAAAATCAGCTGATGGAATTTTAGGTGATTTAGATGCGCGCAAATTGCGTTCTTCTATGACGCTTTTCTCTTTGGTTGAAAATACAAATCCTGTATTTCAAGAAGTTTTAGAAGCTTTTTTCTCTGGAGAATCTGATCCTCTTACCTTATCTATTATTAATTCAACTATAAAATCATCTGTCGAAACTGAAATGGTGTAATTTACACTAACCCTTTTCCAGATTATTTAAATTGAAAAGACACTACATTTTTTGCTTTTGCAAATTGGTAGTGTCTTTTTTTTAGCCCACCGATTTTACGGATTAAACGGATTTACACAGATTTCTTTTTTAAACCTTATAGTTCTGTTTCTTCTTAGGTATAAAAAATGCCTTGTTTTTAGCAAGGCATTTTTTGTATTCAATTATTGAGTAATAAAAGATCAGCGTTAATCCGTTTAATCAGTAAAACCCGTGGACCAATTCATATAGTATTCAACCTTATAAACTTAGTACCTTTTTTTATTCTTCTTTCGGTTTTGTTAGGTAATATACCGGAATCCCTGTTAGCATAATTAATACTCCCCAACCACAAGTTGAGAATTTTGTAATTAATAAAGAAACACAAATCGCTGCCGCAATTATGATATATAACATTGGTAAAAACGGATATCCAAATGCTTTATATGGTCTTTCGAGATCTGGCATTTTTTTACGTAAGATGAAGATTCCGTAGATTGTTAGTATGTAAAAAATCAATACAATGATAATTACAAAATCTAATAAATCGCCATATTTACCTGTCAAACATAAAGCCGAAGCCCAAATACATTGCGCCCAAAGTGCCCAAGCCGGAACACTTGATTTGTTTAAAACAGCTGCTTTTTTAAAGAATAAACCATCTTTTGCCATTGTATAATATACTCTTGCACCGGCCATAATTAATCCGTTGTTACAGGCAAAAGTCGAAATCATGATCATAATTGCAATGATCAGTGTTCCTATGTTTCCAAAAATATAATGTGAAGCTACAACTGCTACTCTATCTGATTTTGCGGTTGCAATTTCGTTTAACGGAACTACCGCCAAATACATCAAATTTGTCAATACATAAATAATTGTCACAATAAAAGTTCCTAAGAACAAACTGAAACCTACATTTCGTTTTGGATTTTTAATTTCTCCAGCAATAAAAGTCACACCATTCCAAGCGTCACTTGAGAATAACGATCCAACCATTGCAGCAGAAATCCCTGTAATTAAAGCTGTTCCTCCAATTGGTAACCACGAACCACTTTCGGCATTATACGAGCGTGGTGTCCATGCATCTGTCCAATTGGCATCCCAAATAGAAGCTTTTGCGCCTAATGTCAATCCGAAAACTATTAAACCTAATAATGATAGTATTTTGATAATCGTAAGGACAGTTTGGAGAATCTTTCCGTTTTTTACACCACGGCTATTAATGAAAGTCAATAAGATAATCGTAACTATTGACACTAATTGTGCTGCATTGAGTTTAAAAGAACCCAATTCATAAAGTATATTTTCATCACTTAACGGCTCATAAAGATAAGCTGCAAACTTTGAGAATGCTACTCCAACAGCAGCAATGGTTCCGGTTTGAATTACGGCGAAAAAACTCCAACCATATAAAAACGCGATTAGTTTGTTATAAGCTTCTTTGAGGTATACATATTGTCCTCCGGCTTTTGGAAACATTGCACTCAACTCTCCGTAACTTACTGCGGCTATAATAGTGATTAATCCGGAGATTAACCAAATCAATGTTAACCATCCCGCAGAACCTACTTGTCTGGCGATATCAGCACTTACAATAAATATCCCGGATCCAATCATCGAACCTACAACAAGCATGGTTCCGTCTAATAATCCGAGTTCTCTTTTAAAATTTTCCTGGTCGTTTTCTTGCATTATTTTGGTTTTTGGGTTGGTTAAAGATATACTTTTTTCTGAGATTGTATAACTCTGATTATTAGTTTATATCTAATTCTTGATGTTCTGTTTTGTTCTTAAAATGCGAATTAACGAAATCGATATAATTTTTAAATAATATCCCCTGATTTTCTAATAAAATTGACATCAAATAAAATCTTGCCACATGTATGAAAGATTTAATAAGAAAGTTCAAAATTTTATGTCAACGATAGCCATACATCTCCAAAATGAACTTTTTTAACGCCAGCACTACGTTAAACAAAAAGAATAAATTATATCCCTTACTATTTTTCATTCTAAAGTATTGAAAGTGATCAACATGGACTTTTTTTGAAGAAATTAAAAGTTGAAATTTGTTTTTACAAACCAAAAAAACAAACTTAATTTATTTATTTTCAATTAATTAACCATTAAAATAAAAATTAAAACATAATTTAACAAGAAAAAATAGAGCATCCGTTAAACTCTATTCTTTTTTTGCTAAATTTGATACAGGAGTTAATCGGCCTTAAAATTTCAATAATTTCATTAACAATTGTTTACTTTTTTAATTAAAATATAATCACCCCAAATAAGATTATAAAAACAGAGAAAAACCACTTACAAAGCAAACTTTGCAAGACAGAAAACTAATTATTAACCTACAAATTCAAAAATTATGTTTAAGGTCAATTTTTTCAAAAAACTGCGTTTCCCTAATGTTTTTATTCTTTTATTAATCGTATTTATTTCCTGCGCTTTATTAATCTGTATTAACATTTTTACGATCAAAATATTATCTGCTAACAGAGCATATGTTAACGGTGAATCACATTATTCGAAAGGACAAAAAGATGCTTCGCGCCACCTCATAACTTACCTTTTTACCAAAGATAAAAATCAATGGAAATTATATCAGGAAGAATTAAAGGTTCCGCAAGGAGATGGTATTGCCCGCGAAACACTTATGAAAGCCGGTGACAACGAAGTTGCCCGGAAAGCGCTACTTGTCGGCAGAAACCATCAGGAAGATCTCGATGATTTGATTTGGCTATTTGTGAACTTCAAACAAGTTTCTTATTTGTCAAAAGCTATAAATGAATGGGGTCAGGGAGATCAATTGATCTTTAAATTATTTGTCATTGGCGAACAAATCAATGCCAAGATAAGTCACAATATTTTAAGCATCGAGGATCAGAAAAAATTCCTTCAGGAAATCAGTGCAATAAGTGACAAACTAACTATTAACGAAAGAAACTTCTCAAACACACTGGGTGAAGGAACTCGAAAAATAAAGTTTTTACTAACAATATTCAACGTTATTTTCATCTTGATTATAGTATGCAGTGTTTGTCTTTATTATTCAATAATGGTAAAACGCTTATTGTTTTCAAAAAAAGAAACCGAAGCTAAAAACGAGAACCTAATTCTTGTCAATCATGAACTTGATCGCTTTGTTTATAGTGCTTCACATGATTTGAGATCTCCTATAACTTCTTTAAAAGGGTTAATCGAAATTACACAATTGGAAGACGATGTTGATCAAATTAAAGATTACCTGAGTTTAATGTACCAAAGCCTCACCAAACAAGATCAATTTATTAGTGACATTATTGATTATTCGAAAAATAAACGAAAACTGATTATAATGGAGCCTGTAAGTTTGCAGGACTTATTCAATGAAGCGATCTCGCAATTGATGCATATTGAGAATGCAAACAGAATAACTTTTAGACAAGAATTATTAGTTGATCAAATTCAGAGTGACGGTTTACGTCTAAAAATTATTATCAGCAATTTGCTTTCTAACGCTATAAAATATGCCGATAATAGCAAACAAGAAATGTTCATCTCTATAAAAACCTATATTCAGGAAGGCTTTAATAAAATCGAAGTTGCTGATAACGGAATTGGCATCAACGATGAATTCAAGGATTATATTTTTGAAATGTATTATGGTACAAATAAAAATAAAGGATCTGGTTTAGGCCTTTATATTGTAAAAGAAGCTGTGGAGAATATTAAAGGAAACATTTCTGTGTTTTCAGAAAGTAAAATTGGCAGTAAGTTTATTGTAACAATTCCTAATGCCTATGGAACTTAATTCTTCGTTTTTGTTAATTGAAGACAACCTGATTGACCAGCTTGTTACGAAGCAATTACTAAAAAAAGTATTTAGTATTGAACAAGTATCTATTGCAAATAATGGAAAAGAAGGAATTCAATGGCTTAACAATAATAAAAGAATTAACCACCAACCACTTATCATCTTGCTAGACATTCAAATGCCTATTATGAATGGTTTTGAGTTTCTGGATGAATTTCACAAACTCAGTAAAGAAGTAAAAAAAGGAGTTCAGATTTATGTGCTTTCGTCAACCTTAGATTCTGACGAAATTAAACTGATAGAAGAAAATGAGTATGTAACCGATTTTTTAAACAAACCATTCCCAATTGAAGAATTGAAAACTAAATTTTTATGGTAACTACTGTAAAATGCGATTTACCTGTGTAAAGGTTCTTCCATAATAAGGTTCTTTAGTCGAAGAAATCATTACGCCGCCGTGTGTTGAAGAGTGAACAAATTTAATCTCCCCATCTAAAACTTCAACCACCATTCCAACATGGTTAATATGCCTTCTGCCATTGGTTCTAAAGAAAATCAAATCACCTTTTTGCGCTTCTTCTGAATTGACTTTCATACCAATTCTAGATTGCTCAATAGAACTTCTTGGGAGCTTAATATCAAAATTATTAAAAGTACAGATCATTAATCCCGAGCAGTCAAATCCTGCTTTTGTGGTTCCACCCGATCGATATCGTATTCCAATATTTTCGGTTGCATTTACAATCAATTGATTTACCAGATCTGAATGATTACTTACTTTAAATACTGTAGTTGTATCTTTTTTAATTTCCGAATTATCAGCAACCTGGCTTGGAGTTGATAAATTATCATTGCTTTGCGGAGTTGTTGACAAACCTGCCGCTGCATCAGCTTTTTCTTTTGAAGTACGAATTTTTAAAACGTAACCAACAGGTAATTTCCCTTTGATAAACGGATTTTGCTTTTCCAGTTCTTTAACTGTTATTCCGTATTTTTTAGCAATTGAGTACTTTGTTTCTTTTGATTGTACTTCAACAACTACCTCAACATCTGTTGTTGTTGGAATAATTTCTGGTTTTGCAGTTTCTGTATTTGCTAAAGTTGTTCCAGTATTCTCTGCAACTTGGGTTTCAGACGCAAGAGAACTATCTTTTATTTGCTGATCTGCTTTTTCTTTTGAAGTTCTAATTTTTAAAACAGATCCTACAGGCAGTTTCTTTTTGATAAATGGATTTTGGCGTTCCAATTCTGCAACTGTTATTCCGTATTTTTTAGCAATCAGATATTTTGTTTCTTTTGGTTTTACCTCAACAACAACCTCAACATCTGTCGAAGAAATTATTTCCGGCTTCTCTATATTCTGATTTTTTATAGTCTTTTCATTCGACACAACAGCATTGGAAGGAATATTCAGTTTCTGTCCTATTTTCAAATCTTCATTTTCTAACGAAGGATTTGCTTTTTTCAAATCATCAACAGAAATATTATATTTTTTTGAAATTACCCAAAGATTTTCTTTTTCCCGTACTTCGTGCTGACCTGAATTCGAAATCACCGCAGGAGTTGTATTGGCAGCAATTTCAGTTTTTTTCGTAGTCCCTTTTTTATTGTTATTCGGGATTAGGAGAACCGAATTTAATTTTAAAACTTTAGGCGCATTGGGATTAGCTTCTTCAATGTCTTTAGTTTTTACACCATATTTTTTAGCAATTACAGATAGATTTTCTCCTTTTGATATTTTGTGCTTGATAAATTTTTCCTGAGAAAAAACACCAACACTGAAAAAAAACAATACTATAATTAATCTAAAAACCATACCTATTAAAGTTTAATGAATACTTTTTTAAGTTAAGACAATATTTCAAACTCAAAAAGAGAAAATATATTACCTAAAAAGGCGAATTTAACTTTTTAATGTAAAAGATACACGTTTTTTAACAACTAATTTTATTGAAATTAACAGAATCAGCACAGAAATCGAGTCAACATTTTGAAACTGTACACTTTATATAAATCAGTATTTTTTCTAATTAAAAACAAACTCAAGACTCAAGTTTTCATTAAAACTTCTCGTAAAATTTACTAAACCAGAGATAACAACAAAAGCCTCTACCAAATAGTAAAATCTTAAAAAAACATCTTTTCTTATATAAACTAATACCCTAGCCCAGATAGAAGCGGCATCCTTTTTTATGGCTTTTTCTGCCATAAAAAAGATACAGCGGATAGCTGGAAATAGCTCCTAAACAAATAAAACAAAAACAAAAAAAACGCCCTGTTTTCACAGAGCGTTCTTAGTATAATTGAATCTTAAAGATTAAGCTTTTCCAGCAGCAATTAAGTTTAATGCTGAACCAGCAACGAACCAGCCAATTTGACCTGCGTTGTATGTATGGTTTGCCAAGATTATATCTTTTGTTCCATTTGCATGAACGAATTCCAACGTTAAAGGTTTTCCGGGAGCGAACTCTGTTAAATCAGTAAAGTTAATGGTATCGTCCTCCTGAATTTTATCATAATCAGCTTCGTTTGCGAATGTTAATCCTAAAAGCCCTTGTTTTTTAAGGTTTGTTTCGTGAATACGAGCAAAAGATTTTACCAATACGGCTTTAACACCCAAGAAACGTGGCTCCATTGCTGCATGCTCACGAGATGAACCTTCGCCATAATTGTGATCTCCCACAACTATAGACGGAACTCCAGCCGCTTTATAAGCACGCGCTACAGCTGGAACTGCATCGTAAGTACCTGTTAATTGATTTTTAACTGAGTTTGTTTTTTGGTTGAATGCATTTACCGCACCAATCAACATATTGTTTGAGATATTATCTAAATGTCCGCGGAAACGTAACCATGGTCCAGCCATAGAAATATGATCTGTTGTACATTTTCCGAATGCTTTAATTAATAATTTTGCACCGGTAATGTTTTTACCATCCCAAGCATCAAACGAAGCTAATAATTGCAAACGCTCTGATGTTGGACTCACAACAACCTGAACTCCTGAGCCGTCTTCGGCAGGAACCTGGAATCCCGGATCTTTAACATCAAATCCTCTTGGAGGCAATTCGTCTCCTGTTGGCGCTTCTAGTCTTACTTCTTCTCCATCTTCATTAATTAATGTATCTGTCAAAGGATTAAAACCAAGATCTCCTGCAATTGCCATCGCAGTAACCAATTCCGGAGAACCTACGAAAGCTAAAGTATTTGGATTACCATCTGCACGTTTTGAGAAGTTACGGTTGAAAGAGTGAACGATTGTGTTTCTTTCTTCTTTTTCTGCTCCATCTCTGTCCCACATACCAATACATGGTCCGCAGGCATTTGCAAAAACGGTAGCTCCAATTTTTTCGAAAGTATCAATGAATCCGTCTCTTTCGATTGTATAACGAACAACCTCTGAACCCGGAGTAATTGTAAATTGAGATTTAGTTTTTAAGTTTTTAGCACTTACTTGTCTAGCCAAAGATGCTGCACGAGAAATATCTTCGTAAGATGAGTTTGTACATGAACCAATTAAACCAACCTGAATCTGTAATGGCCAGTTATTTTTGATTGCTGCTTCTTTCATTTTAGAAATTGGAGTCGCTAAATCCGGCGTAAAAGGTCCGTTTAAGTGTGGCTCTAATTCTGTTAAGTTGATTTCGATAACCTGATCAAAATATTTTTCAGGATTAGCATAAACTTCCGGATCTCCAGTCAAGTAAGAAGCTACTTTGTCTGCAGCATCAGCAACATCGGCTCTGTTTGTAGAACGTAAATAACGACTCATAGAATCATCATAACCAAAAGTTGAAGTTGTAGCTCCAATTTCTGCCCCCATATTACAAATAGTACCTTTACCAGTACAAGACATGGAAGTTGCACCTTCGCCAAAATATTCAACGATTGCACCAGTTCCTCCTTTTACAGTAAGAATACCGGCAACTTTAAGAATAACATCTTTAGGAGCTGTCCATCCTGATAATTTACCAGTTAGTTTTACTCCAATTAATTTAGGAAATTTAAGTTCCCAAGCCATACCAGACATAACGTCTACAGCATCTGCTCCACCAACACCAATAGCGACCATTCCTAAACCACCTGCATTTACAGTGTGAGAATCGGTACCAATCATCATTCCGCCGGGGAAAGCATAATTTTCAAGTACTACCTGGTGAATAATTCCTGCTCCCGGTTTCCAGAAACCAATTCCGTATTTATTAGAAACTGAGGACAAGAAGTCGAAAACCTCATTGCTTTGTGTTTTTGCTCGGGCCAAATCGGTTGCGGCATCAACTTTTGCCTGAATCAAGTGATCACAGTGAACCGTTGTAGGTACTGCTACTTTAGGCTTTCCGGCATGCATAAATTGCAATAACGCCATTTGAGCAGTTGCATCCTGACATGCTACACGATCCGGTGCAAAATCAACATAATCTACTCCTCTACCAAACGCCTGAGTTGGATTTCCATCCCAAAGGTGATTGTATAAAATTTTCTCTGTTAAGGTAAGTGGACGCCCAACAATCTCGCGTGCTTTATCAACACGACCTGGCATGTTCTCATACACTTTTTTAATCATTTCAATATCAAAAGCCATAAGTATAATTGTTTTTGTTTTTGTTATTTTGAACATGACAAGTTACGAAAAATAGAGTACCCAGAAAAGAAAAAGCCTGAGTTTATTGACTCAGGCTTTTTATCTATAATGATTATAACTAATCGCGTGATTACATCACTAACAGTTTATGAGAAGGCGCAAATCTTGTTAGACTGATACCATCTACTGCAGCTGTATATTCAGCAAGTGTAGGAGTTCTACCTAAAATTGTAGATAACACTACAACTGGTGTAGAAGAAAGCAATGACTCTCCTTTTTTACCTTCTGTATCTTCTACAACTCTTCCTTGGAAAAGACGTGTTGAAGTTGCCATTACAGTATCTCCTTTTGCTGCTTTTTCCTGATTACCCATACAAAGGTTACAACCCGGACGCTCTAAATACAACATGTTTTCGTATTCTGTACGTGCTGCTCCTTTAGGCGCATTGTCGTTAAATTCGAAACCTGAGTATTTTTGTAAAACTTCCCAATCACCTTCAGCTTTAAGTTCGTCTACGATATTATATGTAGGCGGCGCTACTACAAGTGGCGCTTTGAACTCAACTTTACCGTGAAGATCTTCGATATTTTTAAGCATTTGAGCTAAAATCTTCATGTCACCTTTGTGAACCATACAAGAACCAATAAATCCAAGATCTACTTTTTTCTCTCCTCCGTAGAAAGAAAGAGGTCTGATAGTATCGTGTGTATATCTTTTAGAAACATCAGCATTGTTTACATCTGGATCAGCAATCATAGGCTCTATAATTTGATCAAGATCTACAACAACTTCTGCATAATACTTCGCATTTGCATCTGGAGTTAAAGCTGGTTTTTCAGCTGATTTAATCTCTGTGATTCTCTTATCTGCTTTATTGATCAATCCTTGAAGAACTTGTTTTTCATTGTCCATTCCTTTGCCGATCATGATCTGGATTCTGCTTTTTGCAATCTCAAGAGATTCAATTAAAGTATCATCTTCAGAAATACAGATAGAAGCTTTTGCTTTCATCTCTGCAGTCCAGTCAGTAAATGTAAAGGCCTGATCAGCAGTAAGAGTTCCTAGATGAACCTCGATAATTCTACCCTGGAAAACATTTTCACCACCAAATTTCTTAAGCATTTGAGCTTGTGTTGAGTGAACTACATCACGGAAGTCCATGTAGTCTTTCATTTCTCCTTTGAAAGTAACTTTCACAGATTCCGGAATTGGCATTGAAGCCTCTCCTGTAGCAAGTGCAAGAGCAACTGTTCCTGAGTCAGCACCAAAAGCAACACCTTTTGACATTCTTGTATGAGAGTCACCACCAATAATGATAGCCCACTCATCGATTGTAATATCGTTAAGTACTTTATGAATTACGTCTGTCATTGAATGATAAACTCCTTTAGGGTCACGAGCAGTAATTAAACCGAAATCGTTCATGAATTTCATCAACTTTGGAATATTTGCCTGAGCTTTTTTATCCCATACTGAAGCTGTGTGACATCCTGATTGGTATGCACCGTCAACAATTGGCGAAATTACTGTAGCAGCCATAGATTCTAATTCCTGAGCAGTCATAAGACCAGTCGTATCCTGAGAACCTACAATGTTTACTTCTACACGAACATCTGAACCTGCGTGTAATACTTTACCCGGAGTGATTCCAACAGCATTTCTGTTAAAGATCTTTTCTACTGCCGTAAGCCCTTGTCCTTCAATAGAAATCTCTTTTGATGGAGCAAATACAAGCGGAGCTTCAATATCTAAAATTTTCGCTGCTAATGTTTGAAGTTTTTTACCAAATACAATTGCATATGATCCTCCAGCTTTAATAAATTCCATTTTCTGAGGCGTGAATGCCTTAGAAATGTCAATTAATTCTTTATCGCCGTTATAAAGTTTCTTAGTTTTTGTATTTATTGTAAGTATAGTTCCAGTAGCAACAGAGTAAGCTTCTTCTAAGATTGGTTCATTATTCTCATTACGAATAATATTACCATCTGCATCAAGCTTTTTAACCCAGTTTTTAAGATCTAAACCAATACCACCTGTTACGTCAACAGTTGTCAGGAAAATTGGAGAAATTCCATTTGTTCCTGCAACGATTGGAGCAATATTAATAAATGGAACATATGGACTTGCTTGTTTACCTGTCCAAAGTGCCACGTTATTTACTCCTGACATTCTAGATGAACCTACACCCATTGTACCTTTTTCAGCAATCAACATAACGCTTGCGTCAGGATGTTTTGCTTGTAATGCTTTAATTTCCTCTTGTGCTTGAGGTGTAATCATACATTTACCGTGAAGTTCACGATCAGAACGTGAGTGTGCCTGGTTACCCGGAGAAAGTAAATCTGTCGAAATATCTCCTTCACCAGCAATATATGTAACTACTTTAATTTCTTCAACTACTTCTGGAAGAGTTGTAAAAAACTCCGCCTGAGCATAACTTTTAATAATTTCGATCGCAGCTGCATTACCATTTTTGAATGCTTCTTTTAAACGATCTGTATCTGCTTCATAAAGGTAAACTTGTGTCTTAAGAACTTTTGCAGCTTCTTTTGCAATAGCAGCATCATTACCAAGTGCCAAATCCAGTAAAACTTCAATAGAAGGTCCACCTTTCATGTGTGATAATAACTCAAAAGCAAAAGCAGGAGTAATCTCTTTTACTACAGCTTCGCCTAGAATAATTTCTTTTAAAAACTTCGCTTTTGTACCTGCAGCGCTCGTAGTCCCCGGTACAACATTATAAATAAAAAAGTTAAGAGAATCTGCTCTATACTCGTTATTCAAATCTTTAATTTGTTCAATGATTTCGCTTAATAATTCAGCACCATCAATTGGTTTCGGGTTAAGCCCTTGACCTTTTCGTTCTTCAATTTCTTGGATGTAATCCTGATAAATATTCATAATAAAAGTCTTTTCTAGGTATTTTTATTTTTTTGTACGCAAATTTAGGTATTAAAGCCGAGAATTAAAAAAAATATAATAGAACTCGCCTTTTCAAAAATTATTATTGTTAAAAAACGATTTTGACTGCTTGTTTTTGCCAAAATAGCAGTTTTGTATTAAAAAAATGAATTATTAATATTTTAATATCTTTTCTTTAACAAAGTCGGAATTCATTGTTAAAAAGGAAGTCAGATTTTACCCCGTTTTTAGCTAAGAATCTTTCTAAATTAAAATTTACAACGTTATAGTTACGATTTTTGACGTCTGTTTTTAGTCTTTTTCCTGAGTTAAAATTTTATCAAATTTTGCATTAAAAAAAACACCTAAAATATTTGTAATTCAATTTTTCTTTTAACTTTGCAATTCAAAGTTCTTTCAAAAACATAAAACTATGAAATACAAATTAGAAAATGCGAATGATTACTTAAATCAAATTGGTGTTGGGGTAAGTTTCTTCACCAGTTTATTCAGTGGTCTTTTTTTATTGATTTTATTATTAAATGAAAACACTAAATTTTACGGTGCTGGAGCATTGGGCACTTTGATATTGATAATCGAGTTTATTTACGGAGTTACCGTCACATTCCTTATTCTTAGAAAAAGAGAAAAATATCTTCATCTAACTCCTTTTCTTATACTTAACTGGTTTATTGGATGTTTCTGCCTAAATACTTTCGTCCCAATATTTGAAGATCTTCCGTTCTGGGTTTACCTCACCACTTTGCTATTTTTTATTAGTAATTTTTTCATTTACCAAAAAACAAAAGAAAACAGTTTTACCCTTTCTCTCTTTTTTATAAATGGATTATCTTATAGTATAATATTGTATTTCACATTCTATCTATTACCTCTTGCTCCTTTTGCTTTTATTGGAATTCTATTATTAGGAATTGGTTTTTATGCATTAGTTCCTTTACTTGTTTCTATTATTCACATAGTAACTATAGCTCGTTATTTGCAAGAAAACAGTAAACATTTTATTTCATTCCTTGCAGGTTTTGGATTTATTTTAGTCGTCTTATTTTCTTTTGTTGTAATGCTTGACAGAGAAAGCAGACTTATTAATGTTAGACGTCCTATCAATTCTTTTGCTGTAAATGACGATTTACCAAATTATATAAAAATATCACAAAGTCTTGAACCTAACTTTTTAAATGAAATTTTATTAAAAAAAGACATCGTTTATACTGGTCCTGAAAAGTTCTTTAATTATGATCTTGGTTCTTTTGGAATGAAACAATTTAACGAAAGAAAAGTCCACAATCCTTTTATTACAATAGCTTACATTTTCTGTGAAGATCTTGACCTGAGTCAAGACGACCGAATTAATATTCTTAAATCTAATTTTGACAAAAGATTAGAAACAGAAGAACAATTGTGGAGTGGCGAAGATTTGATTACCAAAAACATCAAAGAAGATGTAAAATTATACCCGGACAGCAGGCTTGCTTATACAGAAATTACCATGGATATTGCCTGTAATGAAGATACATGGAGTGATCAGGAAGCTATTTATTCTTTCCAGCTCCCTGAAGGTTCTGTTGCAACTTCACTTTCATTATGGGTAAACGGTATTGAAAGAAAAGGAGTTTTAACGACTAAAGAGAAAGCTAAAGCAGCATACAATCAAATTGTTGGTGTAGAAAGCCGCGATCCGTCGTTAATGCAATGGAGAGAAGGAAACAAAGTTGTTGTGAGGGTTTTTCCTGTAAACTATAAAACTCCAAGAACTTTTAAATGCGGTTTCACTACTCCTTTAAAAGTGGAAGATGATAAATTGAAATACGAAAGCCTTTCTATTAAAGGTCCAAATATCTCAAATGCTTCTACAATTTCCAGAATCCAGATGACAGGAAAAAGTGATGTGGATACAAGTAAGGATTTTAAACTGCAAAATAATTTCTATGTCAATGAATCAAAAGGTCTTGACGATTGGCAGGCAATACTACCTTTGCGCAAAATATCGAAGCTGAATTCTTTTGCCTGGAAGGGTAAAATATATGAAGTAAAAGAGAGTCAAGAAGTGAACGTTCCTTTTAATTCATCAGAAGTCATTTTAGATTTAAACAGCAATTGGACAACTCGGGAAATTGAATCATTTGTAAATATAAAAGGAAAAGAATTTTATGTGTATGATGACAAAGAGAAAAAAGCAATAACCAAAGAAAATTTCGAAACTATTTTTTTTAATTTCAAATATTTACATTACTCTTTATTACCTCTATTTGAAATCAAAAAAAATAGTCTGATTATAACCAAATCGGGAAATTTTTCTGCAAATTTTGAAGAACTTAATGAATCTGAATATTTAAAAAAGATTCGAAGTCGTACTAAATCTCAAAATCTGAAAGTTATTAATATTTCCGGAAACATTAATCCATTTTGGCAGACCGTAAAAGAGCAAAAATATGTAGACTTTTACCAGACAAGCTTGAGAAATAGTTTAAAAATGCTGCAGGAAAATTATTTCATCAAGTATAAAACTGCAGATAATGTGGTTAATATTGAGCCTTCAAACATTTCGATTTACGAAAAACCAAAAGATAGTATTTCTAAAAGTAATGGCCCAAATCATATTTACAGAATGTATGCTTTTGGAAAGGTTTTAGAAGAACAAGTTAAGATTCAGAATGATTCTTTGGTTCAAAACCAATATGTAGATTTAGCAAAAGATGCCAATATTGTAACTCCAATATCTTCTTTGATTGTCCTTGAAACGGACAAAGATTACAAAAATAATGGAATTGAGAAAAACGTCAACACTTTAGGAAACGCTTCTATCAATAACGATGGCGCCGTTCCTGAACCACAAGAATGGTTATTGATTATTCTTGGATCGACAATACTGTTTATTTATTACAGAAAAACAAAAAAGCAAGCTGTATAATGAATGATTTTTTAATTCAGCATAAAAAAACAATTCTCCTGTTTATTTTAGTTTGCCTCTTTGGGATAAACTACACCATTGTATCAAATGGTCTTGATAACAATCTTTTTGGAATTGTTTTTTCTATACTATTATTTGTCATCGGGGGTAGAAAGGCTTCATTCAATATGAACTACCCTCTTTTGGGATTAATTTTTCTATTAGAATTCATCAGTTATCGTTTGCATATCAAATCTTTACATTTTTTAAGTTTATCACTATTTGTTTGTCTTATCTATTATTACTTTACTCAAAAGTTTTCATTCATTGCTTTTATCTGCATTATATTATTTTCCTCGCTCTTTAATACTTTCTTTGATTATTTAACGGTCGAAATCAAACAAACACTTTGCTATGGCGTATATCTAACTTTAAAAGACTTTATTTCGATTACTAAAATAGAAGGCGTCAATTTTTACATCAATAATGCAAAAATCACAATAGACACTGCTTGTATGGGATTATCGATGTTTAAAACAGGTTTACTCGCTGGAGCTTTTTTACTGACTATAGAAGAACGAAAACAAGAGAAATACTTTTCTATAAAACAAATTCTTATCTTCTGCTTTCTGTTGATCTTATTAAATATTGTTTCAAATTATTTCAGAATCATAACGCTTATTCTATTTAATTGCACGGAAGAAAATGTGCTTCATCATACCATTGGTTTACTCTGTTTTGTATTTTATCAAATTGTTCCAATGTTATTTTTAGTTCGTTTTTTCAAACCGAAAAAAGAAGTAATCAAAAATGACAAAACCAAGGACTTTAAATTATTCCCAATTACGACAGCAATACTAATTCTGTTTGTAACGAGTTTAGAAATAAAAAAAGAACACGATTACAAATTACTTGACAATATAAATTATGACATCAATAAAGGTAACTGGGTAAACGACGAAGTTTTCAAAATTGTAACTCCCGAAAAACTCATTTACATTAAAACGCCGGCACACAATCCGTTGATTTGCTGGACAGGAAATGGCTATAAAGTAATAGAATCAAAAGTGATAAAGAAAAACAATGAAGAAATATGTTTTGTTCGAATGGAGAAAAACAACATTCAATACTTCTCTTATTGGTGGTATGAATGTGATACTAAAAAATATACTTCCCTAATTGAAGTATTGTTTGTCAAACTCTTTTATAATAAATCAATCCGACTTGTAAACGAAACCAGCAAAACTCCTTTATAAAAAAAGCCTAACTGATTCTAAAATCGGTTAGGCTTTTTTTTTGTTTTATATTCTCTTACATCAGCTTCTGAATAATAATTTCTTCTGTTATTCCTTCGGCATCTGCTTTATAGTTTTTAATAATTCTGTGACGCAATATTCCGGTTGCAACTGCTTTTACATCTTCAATATCCGGTGAAAATTTACCATTGAAAGCGGCATGTGCTTTTGCTGCCAAAATTAAATTTTGAGAAGCTCTTGGTCCTGCTCCCCAATCTAAATAATTCTTTACAAAATCATTTGACAAAGCATTATCCGGACGTGTTTTACTTACCAGCGTTACTGCATATTCAATAACATTATCAGCAACAGGGATTCTACGAATCAAATGCTGAAAATCGATAATTTCCTGAGCTGTAAATAAAGGATTAATAGTTGTTTTAACATCAGATGTTGTGCGTTTTACGACTAATACTTCTTCTTCAAAACTTGGATATTCTAATTTGATTGCAAACATAAAACGGTCTAATTGCGCTTCCGGCAAAGGATAAGTCCCTTCTTGTTCAATTGGGTTTTGAGTTGCTAATACAAAATAAGGCAAATCTAATTTATAATTCTGACCCGCAATTGTAACGGAACGTTCCTGCATTGCTTCAAGTAAAGCAGCTTGTGTTTTAGGCGGCGTTCTGTTAATCTCATCGGCTAGAATGATATTCGAGAAAATTGGCCCTTTAATAAATTTAAAGTGTCTGTTTTCATCCAGAATCTCACTTCCCAAAATATCCGATGGCATTAAATCAGGTGTAAACTGAATTCTTTTAAAATCTAATCCCAAAGCCTGAGACAAAGTATTAATCATTAAAGTTTTTGCCAATCCCGGAACACCAATTAAAAGTGCGTGTCCTCCAGAAAATATACAAAGTAAAATTTGATCTACAACGTCATCTTGCCCTACAATTATTTTTGCTATTTCGGCTTTTAATTCGTTTCGTTTTTGAACCAGATTGTGAATTGCTGTTACGTCAGACATCTATGAATATATTTTAAATTAAAAAGAGTTAGTGCTATGAATTCATAAAACTAACTCTTTTTCTTTATTTAATAAAAATTATTTTTTCAACCAATTGTATACAAAATTACAATCTCTGTACTCTCCAATAATTTTGATATAAGTATCTTTTATCTTTGTATCAAACCATTTCGAAATTGTTGTGATTTGCTTTTCTTTCAATGCTAATTCTTTAATTTTTGTATAATCTTTAGCATAGTCTGCAACGTGCTCGTCAATTCTATTAGTAACCGTAATTAACTTGTACGTTTTTTTACCCTTATCATCTGTATTTAAAAGAGGTTGCGAAACTTCATCATCTTTTAAATTAGAAACCTGACTGTATAATGTAGGATCCATTTTAGTCAACTCAAAACGAGTATCCTGTGTATTGGGATTTACCAATGTCCCTCCGTTTGCTCTTGTTTCTTTTTCATCAGATTCTGTTCTTGCAGCATCTGCAAAAGAAATTTCTTTGCTTACAATCTTAGCTCTAATATTAGCAATTCTTTCTTTAGCATCTTTCAATGCGTCTTCAGAAACTGTTGGCGCAATTAAAATATGACGTAATTCAACTTCTTGTCCTTTAATTTTTTCTACCATAATAATATGATATCCAAAAGTAGTTTCAAAAGGCTCTGAAACTTCTCCTTCTCCCAAACTAAAAGCAACATCCTTAAATTCTTTTACGAAAGGTGTTTTTCTTGTCATTTTATAATATCCTCCATTTGGTGCAGATCCAGGATCCTGAGAATATAAAACGGCTTTTGTTGCAAAACTTGATCCTTCCAAAACATCTTTACGAATTGCATTCAATCTATCGATTACTTTTTGCTTATCTTCTTTAGAAACTTTAGGCTCAACTACAATTTGTGCGACTTCCATCTCTGCTCCAAAAGTTGGTAATTCTTCTTTTGGTATTTTTTTAAAGAAATTACGAACTTCTTCAGGAGTTATTTCTACAGCATCTACAATTTTCTTAGTCATTTCCTGAGCTAATTTCTGCTCTTTTAAGATGTCGGCAAAATAAGTTTTAAATTCCTCTACAGAATTCTTCTTATAATACGCTACAACTTTATTGATATCTCCAACTTGTTGAACCATATAGTTCAAACGATCGTCCATCATCCCTCTAACTTCAGCATCACTAACAATAATACTATCCTGAATCGCCTGATGTGCATATAATTTATCTTCTAAAAGTTTACCAAGCATTTGGCATCTTGTAATATCTTTTATAGAACCTCCTTGTGCTGTAATCTCTAAATATCCTTTATCAATATCAGAATCTAAAACAATATAATCTCCAACATTAGCAATAATACCATCAACTTTCAGCTTTTGACCAGGGACAATTTGAACTGGTTTCTTAACTACAGTATCTTTTATAATTTCCTGAGCCGAAATAATTGAGGTGAAAAAAAGTAAAAAACACATTGTCAACACTAGCTTGTAATCAATTGTTTTTAGCTGTAATTTTTTTAATAACATTATTTTAAATTTAATTTGAATGTAAAGATCTTGTTTTTAGAATTCCGTTTTAAACTAAAATCAACTTAACCTATATTTTCAGAAATGACTCTGAAAACACTAAATATTTAAGATCTAGTTCTTTTAACTTATGCCGAACAAAAATAACAATTCAATTACATAATACAACTATCAGCTATACTATTAACAAAAAATTATATGGAGTACACCTAAATTCCATAACAGAAACACCAATCAAGAGAGATTAATCTTTTTAAAACACCAAAATCATCGCTTTTATTCCTCTAAAAATCCTGCAATTATCAAAATAAATACAATTTGCAAACTGTTAAATTACAATTGAATAAAAAAAGTTTTTAACACTACAACGTTTTCGTTGTATAACTATTTTCTTATAAAAACCGATCGAGACAAAAAATATATACTTTAGATGAATAATTTACAATTTACAAGGGCATAAATTACGAATTGTTTGTTTTTAACCCTTTATAAATATGTAATTATAACTTTATTAATCTAACCTTAACCAAATCTCGATTATGAAAAAACCTAATGCAAAGATTTATTTAATTGCAGCAATGACGGCATTCTTTTGCTCTTGCTCGCAAAATGAAACAAACGAAGTCGATTCAAAAGCTGAAAGTCAGAAATTTGAAATCATTAATGTAACCCATCACGATGGAAAACCTTTTAGTACAGGACTTTCTAAATCATCGTCAACAGGAAAATATGTAGACAATCCGGGCGGCGGAGTTATGATGCAAGCCTTTTATTGGGATGTTCCCGCTGGTGGAAACTGGTGGAATACTGTAAGCGGTAAAGTAGCTGCCTGGGGTAACGCAGGAATTGGCTCAATATGGTTACCGCCTGCTTCAAAAGCACAAAATGGTGCATTCTCTATGGGATATGATCCTACCGATTATTTTGATTTTGGAGATTATAACCAAAATGGTTCTACTGAAACAAGATTCGGATCTAAAACTGAACTTGTAAACTTAATCACAAATGCGCATACTGAAAACCTTAAAGTATATGCTGATATCGTAATTAATCACAATAGCGGAGGTCAATCTGAAGCTAATCCGTTTACAGGAACAAATACTTGGACTAATTTTACCGGAGTAGCTTCTGGAAAATTCCCACGTAATTACAATGACTTTTACAAAAACAGTTATGGCAATAATGACGAAGGCGCTTTTGGTGGTTTCCCAGATTTATGCCACGCGGCTCCAAATGTTCAAAATTGGCTTTGGCTTAGAACTGACGGAGTTGGTAAATACTACAAAAACACCATGAAATTTGATGGTTGGAGATTTGATTACGTAAAAGGTTTTGCTCCATGGGTTGTACACGATTGGAATGCAAATGTTGGCGGATTCTCTGTTGGAGAATATTGGGACGCTAATGTAAATACATTAGAATGGTGGGCAAACAATGCGAATAGTTCTGTGTTTGATTTTGCTTGTTATTACAAAATGAACGACGCTTTTGACGGAAATAATCTGGCGTTGTTAAATGACGACATGATGTGGAAAAGAAATCCATACAAAGCCGTTACGTTTGTGACAAATCATGATACAGATGAAATTTCGAATAAATTATTGGCGTATTCCTATATATTAACACATGAAGGATATCCAACAATTTTCTACAGAGATTATGAAGAATGGTTGGACAAAAACAAATTAAACAACCTTATTTGGATTCACAATAATAAAGCGACCGGAACAACTTCAATATTATATTCGGATAATGATGAATATGTTGCAAGAAGAAATGGTTACAACGGAAATCCTGGATTAGTGGTTTATATCAACAACTCAGATTCATGGCAAGAAAGATGGATTCAAACCAATTGGGCTAGTACACAAATTAAAGATTTCACAGGAAACTCAACTTGGTATCCAACAACTCAGGCAGACAAATGGGTAAAAATACAATGTCCTCCAAAAGGATATTCAGTTTGGTCTATTAATCAGTAATTTTAAATTTAGACTATTTAATTAAGGCTGTCCTAAAAAAACAGCCTTATTTTTTTGCCTTTAAATTATCTCTAATAAATTGAAAGAGTTCCTAATTTAAGAAGTGAATATTTTTATTAAGCCGTAATTAATAGTACTTTTGCAACCTATTTATACGAAATATGAGCTTTTTAAAAGAAATACAACGCAGAAGAACATTTGGAATTATATCGCATCCCGATGCCGGTAAAACTACTTTAACTGAAAAATTATTGTTGTTTGGAGGAGCTATTCAGGAAGCTGGTGCTGTAAAAAACAATAAAATTAAAAAAGGAGCAACGAGTGATTTCATGGAAATCGAACGCCAAAGAGGTATTTCGGTTTCAACCTCTGTACTTGCTTTTAATTATAAAGACAAAAAAATCAACATTCTTGATACTCCGGGACACAAGGATTTTGCCGAAGATACTTTTAGAACTTTAACTGCTGTTGATAGCGTTATTGTTGTAATCGACGTTGCAAAAGGGGTTGAGGAACAAACTGAAAAATTGGTTGCAGTTTGTAGAATGCGTAACATTCCGATGATTGTTTTCATCAATAAATTAGATCGTGAAGGTAAAGATGCTTTTGATTTAATGGATGAAGTGGAACAAAAACTTGGATTAAAAGTTACACCTTTAAGTTTCCCAATTGGTATGGGTTATGATTTCCAGGGAATTTATAATTTGTGGGAAGAAAACATCAATCTTTTTAGCGGAGACAGCCGTAAAAACATCGAAGAAACTATCGCTTTTTCTGATGTTCAAAACAATCCGGAATTAGATAAAATTGTTGGTCAAAAAGCAGCTGAAAAACTTCGTGAGGAATTAGAATTGATTGATGAAGTTTATCCAAAATTTGAACGTCAAGATTATTTAGACGGAAAAATTCAGCCTGTATTTTTTGGTTCGGCTTTAAATAATTTTGGAGTTCGTGAATTATTAGATTGTTTCGTAGCTATTGCTCCGTCACCAAGACCAAAAGATTCTGAAACTCGTTTAGTTGATCCTAAAGAAGAAAAAATGACCGGTTTTGTTTTTAAAATCCATGCTAATATGGATCCAAAACACCGTGATCGTTTGGCATTTATAAAAATTGTTTCCGGAACTTTTGAAAGAAACAAGCCTTATTACCATGTTCGTCAAAAGAAAAATTTAAAATTCTCTAGTCCGAATGCTTTTTTTGCTGAGAAAAAAGAAATTGTAGACATTTCATATCCTGGTGATATTGTTGGTTTACACGATACTGGAAACTTTAAAATTGGAGATACTTTGACTGAAGGTGAAATTATGAGTTTCAAAGGAATTCCAAGTTTCTCACCAGAGCACTTTAGATATATTAACAACGCTGATCCTATGAAAGCCAAGCAATTGGACAAAGGTGTAGATCAGTTAATGGATGAAGGTGTTGCACAGTTGTTTACATTAGAAATGAACAATCGTAAAGTAATTGGAACTGTTGGAGCATTACAATATGAGGTTATTCAATACCGTTTAGAACATGAATATGGCGCTAAATGTACTTATGAGAATTTCCCGGTTCACAAAGCTTGTTGGGTAAAGCCTGATGATGCAAAAAATGACGAGTTTAAAGAATTCAAACGTATCAAACAGAAATTTCTGGCTCATGATAAATACGGTCAATTGGTATTTTTAGCCGATTCTGACTTCACGATTCAAATGACACAAAATAAATATCCAAGTGTGAAATTATTTTTCACTTCGGAATTTGATTAAGTTTCATTCTCAAAAAACAATAAAAAAAGCGCTAATTTTCATTAGCGCTTTTTTTTGATTTGAATTAAACCAACCTTATACTAAGTCATTATATTTCAAAAATTAATCTCTTTTTTGTAAGAGTCAGCAAATTAAAACAATACTGTCAAACAAGAAAATTTAGTCGACGAAAGTGAAATTAAATCGGATAAACTACACTTAATTTTAAGTATCGTACAAAAAAAAGCCCCATTACTGGGGCTTTTATTAATTTATGCTTGTCCTGCCGGACCAAAATTAAGCGGGATTGGTGCTTGTTCCGTCTCTTTGATTTCGCCATGAGCGGCTTCAAAACGATGAATATTTTCACCAATTGCTTTCAATAATCTTTTAGCATGTTGTGGTGTCAAGACAATTCTTGACTTTACCTTGGCTTTAGGAATACCGGGCATAATGCTCACAAAATCTAAAACAAATTCTGATGATGAGTGGTTGATAATCGCCAGATTAGAATAAATTCCTTCTGCAATCGTTTCGTCCAACTCAATGTTAATCTGCTCTGGTTGTTGTTTCGGATTACTCATAGTTTCCTAATTAATAAATGTATTCTTCTTTATTAGCCATCATTTCATTGTAATCGTCTTTAGATCCTACGATAGTGTTATCGTATTCTCTCATACCAGTTCCTGCAGGAATTCTGTGTCCAACAATTACATTTTCTTTTAATCCTTCTAAATCATCTACTTTACCAGCTACAGCAGCTTCGTTAAGTACTTTTGTTGTTTCTTGGAAAGAAGCAGCAGAGATGAATGATTTAGTTTGTAGCGAAGCTCTTGTAATACCTTGTAAAACTGGCGTTGCAGTTGCAGTAATTACGTCTCTAGCTACAACTAGATTTTTATCATTTCGTTTAAGCAATGAATTCTCATCACGTAAATCACGAGGCGAAATAATCTGACCTGGTTTCAATACAGCAGAATCTCCAGCGTCTTCAACTACTTTCATACCGTATAATTTATCATTTTGAACGATAAAATCTTTAGTGTGAATCAATTGATCTTCTAGGAATAATGTATCTCCTGGATCTTGAACTCTTACTTTACGCATCATTTGACGAATAACTACCTCAAAGTGCTTGTCATTAATTTTTACCCCTTGTAAACGGTATACCTCTTGAATTTCATTTACCAAATACTGTTGAACAGCAGCTGGTCCTTGAATTCTTAAGATGTCATCTGGTGTAATTGCACCGTCTGACAATGGTACTCCTGCTCTTACGAAGTCATTTTCTTGTACTAAGATTTGGCTTGAAAGTTTAACTAAATACTTTTTAATCTCACCAAATTTAGATTCGATAACAATTTCACGGTTACCTCTTTTGATTTTTCCAAAAGAAACAACACCGTCAATTTCAGAAACAACCGCTGGGTTTGAAGGGTTACGAGCCTCAAGCAACTCAGTAATTCTTGGTAAACCTCCCGTGATATCGCCTGCTTTAGAAGAACGACGTGGAATTTTTACTAATACTTTACCTGCTTTAATTTTCTCACCGTTCTCAACCATAAGGTGAGCCCCTACTGGTAAGTTATACGAACGAATCAATTCACCTTCTTTACCATAAACTAATAAAGTTGGAATTAATTTTTTATTTCTAGCTTCAGAAATTACTTTTTCCTGGAATCCTGTTTGCTCATCGATTTCAACCATGAACGATTGTCCTTGCTCTAAATCCTCGTAAGCAATCTTACCAGTAAACTCAGATACAATTACACCATTATATGGATCCCACTTACAGATCACAGATCCTTTAGTAACTACTTCACCATCCTTAACGAAAATACTAGATCCATAAGGAATATTGTGTGTATTTAAAACGATTCCAGTTTTCTCATCAACTAATTTTAATTCAGTTGAACGTGATACTACGATATCAACCGCATTACCTTCACTGTCTTCACCTTTAACAGTTTTTAAATCTTCAATCTCAAGTCTACCGTTGAATCTTGTTATAATACTAGACTCTTCAGAAATACCTCCAGCAACCCCTCCAACGTGGAACGTACGAAGTGTCAACTGTGTACCTGGCTCTCCAATAGACTGAGCTGCAATAACTCCTACTGCTTCACCTCTTTGTGTCATCTTACCAGTAGCTAAATTTCTACCGTAACATTTCGCACAAATACCTTTTAAAGCCTCGCAAGTTAATGGAGATCTAACTTCTACTCTTTCAATCGGAGAAGCTTCGATAGTTCTCATGATTGCCTCAGTAATTTGTTGTCCAGATTGAACCATTACTTCATTAGTAAGTGGATTTATAACATCTTGCAATGCAACACGTCCTAAAATTCTTTCTCCTAATGATTCAACAATTTCCTCATTTTTCTTCAAAGCAGAAACTTCAACACCTCTTAAAGTTCCACAATCTTCGATGTTTACAATAACATCTTGTGAAACGTCATGAAGCCTTCTTGTTAAGTATCCAGCATCCGCCGTTTTAAGGGCCGTATCCGCAAGTCCTTTACGAGCACCGTGAGTAGAAATAAAGTACTCAAGGATCGAAAGACCTTCCTTAAAGTTAGAAAGAATCGGGTTTTCAATAATCTCACCACCACCAGCAGTAGATTTTTTAGGCTTAGCCATCAAACCACGCATACCGGTTAACTGACGAATCTGTTCCTTAGAACCCCTCGCCCCAGAGTCAAGCATCATATATACAGAGTTGAAACCTTGTTGGTCTTCTCTAATATTTTTCATTGCTAATTCTGTTAACTGAGCATTTGCTGAAGTCCATACGTCAATAACCTGGTTGTAACGCTCGTTATTGGTAATAAGACCCATGTTATAATTCACAGAAATACCTTCAACTTGCTCTCTGGCGTCTGCAATTAATTTTGTTTTTTGTTCTGGAATTCTAATATCACCTAAAGAGAATGATAAACCTCCTCTAAATGCGAATTTATACCCCATATCTTTCATATTGTCCAAGAAAGCTGCCGTTGTAGGTACATCAGTCACACTTAAAATGTGTCCGATAATATCTCTAAGGTTTTTCTTAGTCAATACATCATTGATATATCCAGCTGCTTCAGGTACTACTTCATTAAATAATACACGTCCTGCAGTTGTTTGAATGATTTTATACACTAATTCTCCAGCGTCATTAAAATCTTTTGCTCTAATTCTTACACGAGCATTCAATTCTAATCTTCCTTCGTTTAATGCAATATTTACTTCTTCAGCAGAATAGAAAGTTAAGTCTTGACCTAAAATTATGTGTTCTGGTGTAGAGATACGTTCTTTGGTCATATAATATAGACCCAAGACCATATCCTGAGAAGGTACAGTAATTGGTGCTCCATTTGCAGGGTTAAGAATATTGTGAGAAGCCAACATTAACAATTGTGCCTCTAAAATAGCCTCTGGTCCTAATGGCAAGTGAACTGCCATCTGATCCCCATCAAAATCGGCGTTGAAAGCCGTACATACTAATGGGTGCAATTGGATCGCTTTTCCTTCAATTAATTTTGGTTGGAAAGCTTGAATACCAAGTCTGTGTAACGTAGGAGCACGGTTAAGTAATACCGGATGACCTTTAATTACATTTTCAAGGATATCCCAAACTACAGGCTCTTTTTTGTCTATGATTTTCTTAGCAGATTTTACTGTTTTTACAATACCTCTTTCAATCAATTTACGGATAACGAAAGGTTTGTATAACTCAGATGCCATATCTTTTGGCAATCCACATTCGAATAATTTTAATTCAGGACCAACAACAATTACCGAACGAGCAGAATAATCCACACGTTTTCCAAGTAAGTTTTGACGGAAACGTCCTTGCTTACCTTTTAAGGAATCAGATAATGATTTTAATGGTCTGTTAGATTCTGTTTTAACAGCAGAAGCTTTACGAGTGTTATCAAATAATGAATCTACAGATTCTTGCAACATACGTTTTTCGTTTCTTAAGATAACTTCTGGAGCTTTAATCTCCATTAATCTTTTCAAACGGTTGTTACGGATGATTACACGACGGTATAAATCATTTAAATCTGAAGTTGCAAAACGACCTCCATCAAGTGGCACAAGCGGACGTAATTCTGGTGGAATAACCGGAACCACTTTCATGATCATCCATTCAGGACGGTTTTCACGGTTTAAGTTAGATTCACGGAAAGACTCCACAACTTGCAATCTTTTTAAAGCTTCAGTTTTACGTTGTTTAGATGTTTCGTTGTTAGCGCTGTGTCTTAATTCATAAGATAAAGCATCTAAGTCAATACGAGCTAATAAATCCATAATACACTCCGCTCCCATTTTGGCAACAAATTTATTAGGATCTAAATCATCTAAATATTGGTTTTCCTGCGGAAGAGTATCTAAAATATTTAAATATTCTTCTTCAGTTAAGAAATCTAATCTTTGTAATGATTCTCCATCTGCATTTTTAGCAATACCAGCCTGGATTACTACGTATCTTTCGTAGTAAATGATCATATCTAATTTCTTAGATGGAAGACCAAGGATATAACCAATTTTGTTTGGAAGAGAACGGAAGTACCAGATGTGAGCAATTGGCACAACAAGGTTGATGTGTCCTACTCTGTCACGACGTACTTTTTTCTCTGTAACTTCAACACCACAACGGTCACAGATGATACCTTTGTAACGAATTCTTTTATATTTACCACAAGCACACTCAAAATCCTTAACAGGTCCGAAGATTCTTTCGCAGAATAATCCGTCACGCTCTGGTTTGTGAGTTCTGTAGTTAATTGTTTCAGGTTTCAACACCTCTCCTCTTGATTCTTTCAAGATAGATTCTGGCGAAGCTAATCCTATCGAGATTTTGTTAAATCTTTTTATAGGATTCTTATCTTTATTATTATTTCTATTATTCATCATAGTTTTTACTATTGATTTATCTGCAATTAAAAAATTGATTTTAACTTATAACCTTCTCTTTAAAAAAGAGTAAAACCATCAAGTCACTACCACGGATTACTTCTCTAAACTTCAAACGTCAATTTTGAAGTGCTAATTACAAAACCTTAAGGTTATAAGTAAAAAATCGGAACGGTTTACGGGTATAAATCCTAAAAACTTTATTTTAATAAACAGCTTCAGTCTCAGCTTTCAGTGTTGAACTGAATACTGAGACTGTAACTGAAAACTTTATTTATTCTTCTAAACGAATGTCAAGTCCAAGACCTTTCAATTCATGCATTAATACATTGAATGATTCTGGTAATCCTGGTTCTGGCATAGACTCACCCTTAACGATAGCTTCGTAAGTTTTAGCTCTACCAATAACGTCATCCGACTTAACTGTTAAGATTTCACGAAGAGTACTTGATGCTCCATAAGCTTCAAGTGCCCAAACCTCCATCTCTCCAAAACGCTGACCTCCAAATTGAGCTTTACCTCCAAGTGGTTGTTGAGTGATCAACGAGTATGGTCCGATAGAACGTGCGTGCATCTTATCATCAACCATGTGTCCTAATTTAAGCATGTAAATTACACCCACAGTTGCAGCTTGATGGAAACGCTCTCCAGTACCACCATCATAAAGATGTGTATGTCCGAAACGTGGTACTCCAGCTTCATCAGTCAAAGCATTGATTTGATCTAAAGATGCACCGTCAAAAATTGGAGTAGCAAATTTTCTACCCAAGTTCATACCAGCCCATCCAAGAACAGTCTCATAAATCTGACCAATGTTCATACGTGAAGGTACCCCAAGTGGATTCAATACGATATCTACTGGTGTTCCGTCTTCAAGGAAAGGCATATCTTCATGACGAACGATTCTTGCAACAATACCTTTGTTACCGTGACGTCCTGCCATTTTATCCCCTACTTTCAGTTTACGTTTTTTAGCGATATAAATTTTCGCTAATTTCAAGATTCCAGATGGTAATTCATCTCCAACTGTAATAGTGAATTTTTCTCTTCTTAAAGATCCTTGTAAGTCGTTCAGCTTAATTTTATAGTTATGAATTAAATCATTAACCATTTTATTAGTAGCATCATCAGCAACCCATTGACCTTTGCTTAAGTGAGCAAAATCTTCTACTGCGTAAAGCATTTTTTGAGTATATTTTTTACCTTTTGGTAAAACTTCTTCACCCAAATCATTCATTACACCCTGAGATGTTTTTCCGTTCACGATCAAGAATAATTTCTCAACCAATCTGTCTTTTAATTCAACAAATTTAGTTTCGAATTCCATTTCTAAAGCGCCTAAAGCATCTTTATCCTGAGTACGTTTACGTTTATCTTTTACGGCTCTTGCAAATAATTTTTTGTCAAGAACTACACCATGTAAAGATGGAGAAGCTTTTAATGAAGCATCTTTTACATCACCTGCTTTATCCCCAAAGATTGCACGAAGCAATTTCTCTTCCGGAGTAGGATCTGATTCTCCTTTTGGTGTAATTTTTCCGATAAGAATGTCGCCAGGTTTAACCTCTGCTCCAATTCTGATCATACCGTTTTCATCTAGATCTTTAGTAGCTTCTTCAGAAACGTTAGGAATATCGTTTGTTAATTCTTCATTTCCTAACTTAGTATCTCTAACCTCTAATGAATAATCATCAACGTGAATAGAAGTAAAAATATCATCACGAACTACTTTTTCAGAAATTACAATCGCATCCTCAAAGTTATACCCTTTCCATGGCATGAACGCAACTTTTAAGTTTCTACCTAAAGCTAATTCACCATTTTGAGTAGCATATCCTTCTGATAATACTTGTCCAAGAACAACTCTGTCACCTTTTCTTACGATTGGTTTCAAGTTGATACTTGTACCTTGATTGGTTTTTCTAAATTTAATTAAGTTGTATGTTTTCTCATCAGCATCAAAACTAACCATTCTCTCATCTTCAGTACGGTCGTATTTAATAGTAATGATGTTTGCATCAACATATTCTACAGTTCCATCTCCTTCAGCATTAATCAATACTCTAGAATCTGAAGCCACTTGACGCTCTAAACCTGTACCAACGATTGGTGCTTCCGGACGGATCAAAGGAACCGCCTGACGCATCATGTTAGATCCCATCAAGGCTCTATTCGCATCATCATGTTCCAAGAAAGGAATCAATGAAGCCGAAATCGAAGCAATCTGGTTAGGAGCAACGTCTGTATAATGTACTGCAGATGGTTCAACAACCGGGAAGTCACCTTCCTCACGAGCAATAACATTGCTTGCTGTAATTTTACCTGAAGCATCCATTTCAATGTTTGCCTGAGCAATCATTTTTCCTTCTTCTTCTTCAGCACTTAAATAGATAGGAGTACTTTCTAAATCAACTACACCATCTGTAACTTTACGGTAAGGAGTTTCGATGAAACCCATTCCGTTAACTTTTGCATAAACACCAAGAGATGAAATCAAACCAATGTTTGGCCCCTCTGGAGTTTCAATCGGACATAAACGACCATAGTGTGTATAGTGAACGTCACGAACCTCAAATCCAGCTCTCTCTCTCGAAAGTCCACCAGGTCCAAGGGCAGAAAGTCTTCTTTTGTGTGTAATCTCAGCTAATGGATTCGTTTGATCCATAAATTGAGATAACTGGTTAGTACCAAAGAAAGAGTTGATAACTGATGATAATGTTTTAGCATTAATCAAATCAATTGGTGTAAACACCTCGTTATCTCTAACGTTCATTCTCTCACGAATAGTTCTAGCCATACGTGCTAAACCAACACCGAATTGTTGAGACAATTGTTCACCAACTGTTCTAACACGACGGTTTGATAAGTGATCAATATCATCAATCTCTGCTTTAGAGTTGATCAATTCGATCAAATATTTTACAATGGTAATGATATCTTCTTTGGTAAGCACTTGCTTTTCCATCGGGATATCTAAACCAAGTTTTTTGTTCATTCTGTAACGACCAACTTCACCTAAGTTATAACGTTGATCAGAGAAGAACAATTTATCGATAATACCACGAGCAGTTTCCTCATCAGGCGGTTCAGCGTTACGCAACTGACGGTAAATGTGCTCTACAGCTTCTTTTTCAGAGTTTGTTGGATCTTTTTGTAATGTATTGTGGATAATAGCATAATCTGCCTGGTTATTATCCTCTTTATGTAACAAAATAGATTTAACGTTAGAATCGATGATCTCTTCAACATTATCTTTGTCGATAATAGTATCACGATCAAGGATGATTTCGTTACGTTCGATAGAAACTACTTCACCAGTATCCTCATCAACGAAATCCTCATGCCATGTATTCAATACACGTGCAGCAAGTCTTCTTCCAATATATTTCTTAATACCAGTTTTAGAAACTTTAATTTCTTCAGCAAGGTCAAAAATTTCAAGAATATCCTTATCTCTTTCGAATCCAATTGCACGGAATAAAGTTGTAACAGGTAATTTTTTCTTTCTATCGATATAAGCATACATTACGCTGTTGATATCTGTAGAAAATTCTATCCAAGATCCTTTAAAAGGAATTACTCTGGCAGAATAAAGTTTTGTTCCATTTGCGTGGAATGATTGACCAAAGAAAACCCCAGGAGAACGGTGTAATTGAGATACTACTACACGCTCAGCACCATTGATAACAAAAGTACCACTTGGAGTCATATATGGTATTGTTCCAAGATAAACATCTTGTACAATAGTTTCAAAATCTTCGTGTTCTGGATCTGTACAGTATAGTTTTAACCTGGCTTTTAAAGGCACACTATAAGTAAGACCTCTCTCTATACATTCTTGAATTGTATAACGTGGTGGATCAACAAAATAATCTAGGAACTCCAATACAAAGTTGTTTCTTGTATCTGTGATTGGAAAGTTTTCCATGAAGGTGTTGTACAACCCTTCGTTGCCTCTTTCGTCAGATTTAGTTTCTAATTGAAAAAAATCTTTAAAAGATTTAACCTGAACATCTAAGAAATCCGGATAGTCAGGAATATTTTTTGTAGAGGCAAAATTCAATCTTTCAGTCTGATTTGTTATCATCAATGGACAAAATTTTGATTAAAAAAAAGTAATTTTTTGTGTAAAAACACACTGTTTAATCTATACTTTCTTATTATAATCAATACATCTTTAAAAATAAACTACAGTATTCAGTTCAATTTTTTTTCTTCGTATTGATCAAAAACTTTTTCGTATTTTAAACTATTTGATAATAAAACTTGATATATTTTATTATACGAAAAATGGTTTAGGCCATTGAGCGTTCACTCAAGACCTAAACCTAGTTCTTAAAACTGAGTTGAATTATTTAAGCTCAACTACAGCTCCAGCTTCTTCTAATGATTTTTTAAGACCTTCAGCCTCTTCTTTAGAAACACCTTCTTTAACGTTGCTTGGAGCACCGTCAACTACATCTTTAGCTTCTTTCAAACCTAAACCTGTAAGTTCTTTTACCAATTTCACAACTGCTAATTTAGAAGCTCCAGCTTCTTTCAATACAACTGTAAATTCAGTTTGTGCTTCTTCAGCAGCACCTTCTCCACCACCAGCAGCAACTACTACAGCTGCAGCAGCAGGCTCGATACCATACTCGTCTTTTAATATTGTTGCTAATTCGTTAACTTCTTTAACTGTTAAGTTAACTAATTGTTCTGCGAATTGTTTCAAATCTGCCATTTTTTCTATCGTTTAAAATGATTTGTAAAATATAATTTATTTATTGTGCGCTAATTAAGCTACAAGGAAATTTAATTCCTCATACGAATTATTATGCCTCAGCTTCTTCTTCGCTACCAGCGAATTTGTTTTGTAAAGCTGAAATAATTCTTTGTGCTGGTGATTGCAATAATCCAATAAGTTCTCCAAGAAGTTCTTCTTTAGATTTAATAGTTGCTAATGCATCTAATTGATCATCTCCAATATAAATTTCAGAGTTAATATAAGCTCCTTTTAATACAGGTTTAGCTGATTTTTTTCTGAAATCTTTAATAATTTTTCCAGGTGCATTTGCAACATCTGAAATAAATATAGCACTGTTACCTGTCAATACTGAAGGTAAATCACCATAGTCATTAGCAGAAGCTTCCATTGCTTTTGCAAGCAAAGTGTTTTTTACAACCTCTAATTTAATACCTGCTTTAAAGCAAGCTCTTCTCAAGCTTGAAGTAGTTTCTGCGTTTAATCCAGAAATATCAGATACATAAATAATATTTGTACCAGCTAACTGTGCAGTTAAATCTTCAATCGCGATTGATTTTTCTTCTCTAGTCATACTAAAAATTATTAACTACCAATTATACTGCTTTAGGGTCCAATGCAATTGCAGGACTCATAGTGCTTGTAAGGTGAATACCTTTAATATAGGTACCTTTAGCAGCAGTTGGTTTAAGTTTGATTAATGTTTGAATAATTTCGTGTGCATTGTCATAAATTTGCTCAGCTCCAAAAGAAACTTTACCAATTCCTGCATGTACGATACCAGTTTTATCAACTTTAAAGTCAATTTTACCAGCTTTAACCTCTTGAACAGCTTTTGCAACATCCATAGTTACAGTACCTGTTTTAGGGTTTGGCATTAAACCTCTAGGTCCTAAAATACGACCTAATGGACCTAATTTACCCATAACAGCTGGCATAGTGATGATAACATCAACATCTGTCCAACCATCTTTAATTTTTTGTAAATAATCGTCAAGACCTACATAATCAGCTCCAGCTTCTTTAGCTTCCGCTTCTTTATCTGGAGTAACTAATGCTAATACTTTAACGTCTTTACCAGTTCCGTGAGGTAATGTAACCACACCTCTAACCATTTGATTCGCTTTTCTTGGATCTACACCCAAACGAACTGCGATATCAACAGACTCATCAAATTTTGCAGAAGCTATAACTTTAATTAATGCAGCTGCATCTTTTAAAGTATATAGTTTGTTCTTTTCAATTTTTGAAGCAGCCTCTTTTTGCTTTTTTGTTAATTTTGCCATTTCTTTCTCTTAATTAAAAAGGAGCATCTCCTGATACAGTTATACCCATAGATCTAGCAGTTCCAGCGATCATGCTCATTGCAGATTCGATTGTGAATGCATTTAAATCTACCATTTTATCTTCAGCAATAGCTTTGATAACGTCCCAAGTAACACTAGCTACTTTTTTACGATTTGGTTCACCTGATCCAGACTTTAGCTTTGCAGCTTCCAATAATTGGACAGCAGCTGGAGGAGTTTTTACAACAAAATCAAATGATTTGTCTTTATACACAGTAATTTGTACTGGGCATATTTTGCCAGGTTTATCTTGTGTTCTAGCATTGAACTGCTTACAGAACTCCATGATATTAACCCCAGCAGCTCCTAAAGCAGGTCCAACCGGTGGCGACGGATTCGCAGCACCTCCCTTAACTTGTAGTTTAACTACCTTACTAATTTCTTTAGCCATTTTTTAAAAAATTTAACACCCTAATCATTGGAAGCGATTACGGTGGTTATTATAGATGTAACAAAAATTATACTTTTTCAACTTGCATAAAACTCAATTCTAATGGAGTTTTTCTTCCGAAAATCTTAACCATTACCTCAAGTTTACGCTTTTCTTCATTGATTTTTTCAACCGTTCCGTTGAAGCCATTGAAAGGACCATCGATCACTTTAACAGTTTCTCCTAAGTTGAAAGGAATAGAACGAGTATCTGTATTAACAGCTAACTCATCTACTTTACCTAACATTCTATTTACTTCAGAAAGCCTCAAAGGAACAGGTTCTCCACCTTTAATCTCTCCTAAAAATCCAATTACACTAGTAATAGACTTAATAATATGAGGTATCTCACCAACTAAATTGGCTTCGATCATAACATATCCAGGAAAATAAACTTTATCCTTAGACATTTTCTTTCCTTCTTTTACAGTAACTACTTTTTCTGTAGGTACTAAAACTTGGGAAACATAATCACCCATACCTAATCTGGCAATCTCGGTTTCGATATAAGCTTTGACTTTATTTTCTTGTCCGCTTACAGCTCTAACCACGTACCATTTTTTCACATTATTATCTGCCATCACAAAAAAATTATCCTTTTAACCAGTTAAAAAATCCAGCCAAAGCTTTTGCAAAAAATTCGTCTACTCCCCATGTTGCCAAGGCGAATAAAACCGAAAATACAGCCACAACAATTGTCAATTTTTGAACCTCAGCCCAAGCAGGCCAAGTAACATTTGACTTTAACTCTTCGAAAGCCTCTGATAAATAATTAGTAACTTTTGTCATTTGATATATTTTATATTGCACGGGCGGAGGGATTCGAACCCCCATCAACGGTTTTGGAGACCGCTATTCTACCCTTGAACTACGCCCGTAATTAAAAGCCAGTGATATCAGTTAAGAATCAACTGGCTTTTTATAATTTTTATAGGATTATCCTACGATTTCAGTCACCTGACCTGCTCCTACTGTTCTACCACCTTCACGGATAGCGAAACGTAAACCTACGCTCATTGCGATTGGGCTTAATAAAGCAACATTAATAGTCAAGTTGTCTCCTGGCATTACCATCTCTACTCCTTCTGGTAAAGTAATAACTCCTGTTACGTCAGTTGTACGTACGTAGAACTGTGGACGGTAGTTATTGTGGAATGGAGTATGACGTCCACCTTCTTCTTTTTTCAAGATATAAACCTCAGCTTTGAAAGTAGCGTGTGGTTTTACTGATCCTGGCTTAATGATAACCATTCCTCTTTTGATAGATTCTTTATCAATACCTCTTAACAATAAACCTACGTTATCTCCAGCTTCTCCTCTGTCAAGGATTTTACGGAACATCTCAACTCCTGTAATAGTAGAAGTTAATTTATCAGCTCCCATACCAATGATTTCAACTGGATCTCCTGTATTAGCAATACCTGTTTCGATACGACCTGTAGCAACAGTTCCACGACCAGTAATTGTAAATACGTCTTCAACCGGCATCAAGAATGGTTTAGCTACGTCACGCACTGGCTCTTCGATCCAAGCATCAACAGCTTCCATTAATTCAATGATTTTTGGTACCCAAGCAGGATCATTATTCAATCCTCCTAAAGCAGAACCTTGAACTACAGGACCATTATCTCCATCATATTCGTAGAAAGATAATAAATCTCTAATTTCCATTTCAACAAGCTCTAACAATTCAGCATCATCAACCATATCCACTTTGTTCATGAAAACAACGATTCTTGGAATACCTACCTGACGACCTAAAAGGATGTGTTCACGAGTTTGTGGCATTGGACCATCTGTAGCAGCAACTACTAAGATAGCTCCGTCCATTTGAGCTGCTCCAGTAACCATGTTCTTTACGTAATCCGCGTGACCTGGACAGTCAACGTGAGCGTAGTGACGGTTAGCTGTTTCATACTCTACGTGTGATGTATTAATAGTAATACCTCTTTCTTTCTCCTCTGGAGCGTTATCGATTTGATCAAACGATTTTGCTTGACAGTAACCAGCATCAGACAATACTTTTGTAATTGCTGCAGTTAATGTAGTTTTTCCGTGATCCACGTGTCCAATTGTACCTATGTTTAAGTGCGGTTTGGAACGATTAAAATTCTCCTTTGCCATTTTACTTAATTTTTAATCTTAGTTATATATTAATTTTCAATTTCCTACTTACTTGAGCCAACTACGGGAATTGAACCCGTGACCTCTTCCTTACCAAGGAAGCACTCTACCCCTGAGCTAAGTCGGCAGAGTTCTAATTTTAGATTCTCTGATTTTTAATCAAAATCAAATCTTTTTTTAGACAAATCTAAATTTTGAAATCATTAATCTGAAATCAAAATTTGTGGGGAGAGCAGGATTCGAACCTGCGAAGTTCACACAGCAGATTTACAGTCTGCCCTCGTTGGCCGCTTGAGTATCTCCCCTTTATTTTATCAATAATTGCATGAACAATTTCAAATCGCATTTGAAATATTTAGAGCCGGCGGAGGGACTCGAACCCACGACCTGCTGATTACAAATCAGCTGCTCTAGCCAACTGAGCTACGCTGGCAATATCAATAAAAAAGTCCGCTATTTCTAACGGACTGCAAATGTAGCTATTTTATCTTTGTATCAAAACATTTTTTGAAAAAATTTTTCAATTATATGTGTGCTCTGATTTTTTCTTTCCTTTTTACTAGTAAACGCTCTAAAGATTCTGCCGAAAGTTCGACCGCTTCTTCGAATGTCTTGCATTGCTTTTTAACCAAAAAATCATCTCCCGGGACATTAATCTTAATCTCTACTGCCTTATTCTCCTTATCACTTGTTCTTTCAACTTTCAAAAAAACATCGGCCGAAACCACTCGATCGTAATATTTTTCTAATTTATCCATTCTCTCTTGAATAAAATCAACTAATTTTCTGTCAACAGTAAAGTTAACTGCATGAACATCTACCTTCATAATACTAATTTTAGGGTTAAACATTTCAGAACTATTATTTGTTCCGAGGATGCGCATCAGTATACACCTTTTTAAGCTCTGCTAAACTATTATGAGTATAAACTTGCGTAGACGCCAAACTCGAATGTCCTAATAATTCCTTAACTGAATTTAAATCCGCTCCGTTATTTAATAAATGAGTCGCAAAAGTATGCCGAAGCACGTGTGGACTTTTTTTTACCTTTTCAGAGACTCTACTAAAGTATGAATTTATTAATCGATACACAAAAGATTCGCTCAATTTTAACCCTTTTCGGGAAATAAAAAAATAATCATCATCGACTATTTTTTCAAGCTGAGATCTTTCTTTCAAATAGAAACTAAATTGCTCCACAATAACAGGTAAAATCGGAATAATACGTTCTTTATTCCGTTTTCCTAAAACCTTAACCACATTCGAAGATAAATCAACATTATTCTTCATTAAATGTATCAACTCAGCTCTTCGCATTCCGGTAGTATAAAACAAATCAATTACAAGCTTATCTCTCACTTCTTCAAAGCCAGAAGGATTATCAATTTCCTGCATTAAATCTGTTAGCTCTTTTTCAGAAAAAGGAATCTGAATAATTTTCGGCGTTTTCAAAGCCTTATGTTTCAACATAGGACTAACCTCTATTTGCTTTGTCTTTAAAAGAAACTTATAAAAAGCTTTCAAAGAAGCCATTTTCCGATTTACAGAAACATTTGAAATATCCGCATCAACAAGAGAAACTATCCAGGTTCTTATCTGACTATAATTTACCTGTTCAATATTTTCCTGTTCAAAATGAGTTTTATTGAAGGTTTCAAAAAACAGAATATCATTCAAATAAGCATTTACCGTATGGACAGAATATTTTTTCTCTAACTGAAGATAATCACGAAACGCCTCTTTATTTGATTTCATAAAAACAAATACTTATTTAATTACAGAATAAACAGAACCACTTATAACACCTTAATATAGTTACCTCAAAATTAAGCATAAAAAAACCGTTAGTATCAAAATCTTGATACTAACGGTAATTATTTTTAAAAAAGCCTAATACTAACTTTCTAAACTATCTCTCAAGTTTTGGATGTAAGCAGCTTTTTGAATTTGAGCTCTTTTGATTACAGAAGGCTTAATAAAAGCAGTACGTGCTCTTAGTTGACGAACAGTTCCTGTTTTATCAAATTTTCTTTTATAGCGCTTTAATGCTCTATCGATATTTTCTCCGTCTTTAATTGGTATAATTAACATAATATTGACACCTCCTCTCGTTAAGGGTGCAAAAGTATATATTAATTTTGAATTATGAGTTATGAATTATGAATTATTTTTTGAGAATAGAGAAAAGAACATAGAGAAAAGAGAATAGGCATAAGATTTAAATTGAAGAATGACTTTAAGAAGCCTCTTTATTCTTTATTCTTTATTCTTTATTCTTTATTCTTTATTCTTTATTCTTTACTCTTTACTCTTTTAAAAGGTTTCTTGCAATAACTACTTTCTGAATCTCTGTAGTTCCTTCTCCAATTGTACATAGTTTAGAATCTCTGTAAAACTTCTCTACCGGAAAATCTTTTGTATATCCATATCCGCCATGAATCTGAACAGCATCATTGGCAATTTTCACGCAAGCTTCTGAAGCATACATTTTTGCCATAGCACCAAGTGTCGTAACGGGTTTATGTTGTTGCTTTAAGAAAGCAGCTTTATGCAATAACAATTCCGAAGCTTCGATCTCAGTTGCCATATCTGCCAACTTAAATGAGATTCCCTGAAAACTGCTGATAGGCTGACCAAATTGATGTCTTTCTTTAGAATACTTTAATGCAGCTTCATAAGCTCCTTTTGAGATTCCTAATGATAAGGCTCCAATCGAAATTCTACCTCCGTCTAATATTTTCATAGCCTGAACAAAACCTTGCCCAACTTCTCCTAATCTATTTGCATCCGGAACACGACAGCTATCAAAAACCAATTCGGCAGTTTCACTGGCACGCATTCCTAGTTTGTTTTCTTTTTTTCCTGAACTAAATCCTTTCATTCCTTTTTCGAAAACAAAAGCTGTCATTCCTTTTGAATCTCCTTTTTCGCCTGTACGAACAATTACTACTGCAACATCTCCGGAAATAGCATGTGTAATAAAGTTCTTAGCTCCATTTACAATCCAATGATCACCATCTTTAACTGCTGTTGTATTCATTCCGCCCGCATCAGAACCTGTATTATGTTCTGTTAATCCCCAAGCTCCTATATATTCAGCTGTTGCAAGTTTTGGCAACCATTTTTTCTTTTGTTCTTCATTTCCAAAAGTCAAAATATGATTTGTACATAACGAATTATGCGCCGCAACAGACAAACCAATTGACGGATCTACTTTTGAAATCTCTTCGACAACTGTAATATATTCGTGATACCCTAAACCGGAACCTCCATATTCTTCAGGTACCAAAACTCCCATAAATCCCATTTCACCTAATTTTTTAAATAAAGGAACTGGAAAAATCTGAGCTTCGTCCCATTCCATTATATAAGGTCTTATGTTTTTATCTGCAAACTCTTTTATAGACTGAGCAATCATGGTTTGCGTTTCGTTGTAATCAAAATTCATTGTGTGCTATTTTTTTAGAACTCCAAATATAAACTAATTATTTTTGCTTTATCAACAGGAAAATCTTTAATTTTTGATAAATCCTCAATATTATTAAAATTTCCATTCATACTTCGGGTTGTCACTATCTGTTTTGCTAGTGCATATCTGAAATAAGGAAACTGCGATAATTCTTTTAAAGAGACATCATTTACTGCAATTTTTTTCAAATTTGAAGGTATCACAACTTTAAAATGTGAGTTTAATTCTATTACAACTTCTGGCGAAAGTCCCCAAATATCTTTCATTTGTTCCATAGAAACAAAACATCCCAAAATTTCTTTTTGCTTTAAAATCCTTAAAGATAAAGCTTCGCCTATTCCGTATACTTTGATTAAATCTTCCTGAGTTGCTGCATTTATATCTAAAATTTCTGCTTTTTCCTTTTTCAAATAAGATTTCTGAACGTACTCTTTCTTTTCTGTCTTAAAAGTAGATTTATTCTGAGTCCAATCCGGAAATTTAAACAATGGCGAAATAATGTTTAATAAAGAATCTGAAACTTTTGTGACTTGCTGAAACTCCTCAACAGAATTAACATATTTATTTTCTTTTCGAAAAGCCAGTAAACGATCAATCTCCTCAATCGACATTCCAAGTTTATAGCCTTTATAATCTGAGATGAAATTAGGATTAAAAGTATACACTTTTGGTTTCTCATTATATCTTATCGATTTTAAAGAATTTATCTCTGTTTGCAAAGAAATCCATTCTTGTTTTTCAGGGAAAGATTTTTCAGGAACACTAAAGTCTACAAAAAAATAAACTGCTTGCAATACTATTATAATTATAAAAAGCAAAAAAATCCCTGTACGCTGCTGACTTGTAAATTTAAAATGCCTTAACAATGCTTTAAAATTCATTATTTTAAAAATTTTCTATTTCAAATTGAAATAAGATTTGTGCGAAAATAAATCATTTTAACAAGAAAAATAGTTATTTTGCGATTAATTTACGAATTGATTAATCTACTGCAAAACACTAATAATTTTAATGAATATAAGAATTTAAAGGGTGTTTCTTGTGGGTATTATCACATAATTAAATATTTTATAACTTAAAAGATGATTATTGTTTTTATTTTTTACAAAAAACAATACATTTGGAGCTTAATAACAATAAACCAATATTATATATGTCAATTTGGAGAGTTAAACCAATATCTGCCTTTGAGGCCGATATGAAAAAAAGTGATTTAAAAAGAGTTCTAGGAAAATGGAGCCTTACTGCGATTGGAGTTGGTGCCATTATTGGTGGGGGAATTTTTGTTCTTACAGGTACAGGCGCATATTATCACGCAGGTCCGGCATTAGCACTTTCATTCATTATTGCAGGTATTGCCTGCGTTTTTGCTGCTCTTTGTTATTCTGAGTTTGCATCAATTCTACCCGTTGAAGGTTCAGCTTATGCTTATGCTTACGGAACAATTGGTGAAATTTTTGCCTGGATTATCGGTTGGGGTCTTATCCTTGAGTACGCAATGGGATCAATGACCGTCGCGGTTTCCTGGTCAGGATACTTCAATAAATTACTTAAAATGTTTCATATTAAACTTCCTGAATGGCTCACAACAGACCCAGCCAGTTATACTGGAGAGGGTTTTTCTATGAATCTTCCCGCTTTTTTAATCGTTATTTTAGTTATTTCGTTGCTAATTAAAGGTACAAAAAGCGCTGCGAAAGCAAACAATATGATTGTAATTCTAAAAGTTTCTGCTGTAATCTTCGTTATCATAGCTGGACTTTTCTTCATCAATACTGCTAACTGGCATCCGTTTATTCCAGCTGCTACTCAAATCGTCGAAAAAGAAACAACTCATAATGCTTATGGAATTGGTGGTATCGTATCTGGAGCTGCTGCAATTTTCTTTGCTTATGTAGGTTTTGATGCTGTTTCTACACAAGCTGGAGAAGCTATTAATCCTAAAAAAGATGTTCCGTTTGCAATTATTGCTTCTTTATTAATTTGTACAACTTTATACATTCTTGTTTCATTAGTGTTAACAGGAATGATGAATTATCAAGATTTCAATCCACTAGGAAAATACCCTGAAGCGATAAAAGCACCAGTTGCTTATGCATTTGATATTGCAGGACAACCTTGGGCAGGATTCATTATTACAGTTGCTGCAACTATTGGTTTAATTTCAGTATTAATGGTAATGATTATGGGACAATCAAGAATCTTCCTTGGTATGTCTAAAGATGGTTTAATTCCTTCTGTATTTTCTAAAGTAAATCCAATTTCAGGAACTCCAAAAACTAACTTAATGATTTTAGGTGGTATTATTGCTATAGTTGCTGCTTTTACTCCAATTAACAGATTAGCAGATATGACAAGTTTTGGTACTTTGTTTGCCTTTACAATGGTTTGTATTGCTGTTTGGATTTTAAGAGTAAAACAACCTCATTTAACCAGAACTTTTAAAGTTCCTGCTTTGCCACTAATTGCGGTTTGTGGAATTGCAATCAATACTTATCTAATGATCAATTTAAGTTTAGACGCACAATTGCTTTCACTTGGATGGTTAGCGATCGGTATTCTTGTTTATTTTGGATACAGTAAAAAGAGAGCAAAACTTAATCAAACAAATGCTGATACTGCTGAATAAGCAAAACCAGTATTACTTCATAAAAAAACTCCATTAGCTTTACTAATGGAGTTTTTTTTATCTATAAATCAAAAACTGATGTTCTTTTTGCACGAACTAAATCTTTTAGCCGAATCCAAAATGCAAGCGTCAAATAGACTCCAAAACCTAAACCGGCTGTTACAAACGAGATATAAATAAAGAATAATCTAACGCTTGTTACACGCATTCCTAGTTTGTCTGCCAATCTGGAAGAAACATGAAATCCATATTTCTCGAAAAAAAATTTTAGTCTTAAAATAGCTGACATAGTTGATTTTAGATTTTTAGATTTTACCCTTCACTACGCTCAGGAAAACATTTCGGCTTAGTTCAGAATAACAAAAGTACAAAATTATCTAATTATCACATTTTCTAATTATCAAATTCCCCCAATTAGCTAATTGTTCTTCAACAACTCCATTCCTAATGCGCATTTTAAGCATGCTTTTTTATTACAATATTCATTCTTAAGTTCTAATAAGGTTTGGGTTTCAAAAGCATTTTTAGAAACGATTCCAAAAGAATTAAACTTACTTATAATAGCATTATTCTCTGGTGCGACTTCATTCATAAACTCAATTAAATCCTCGGAAATTGTCTCGCCCATTGTTGTGAAATAAGCAAACTGAAGCGGAATTATGGTATTTATAATTACTAAATCTAAAAATGCTTTCGATAAATATTTTGCTTTCCTCGGACTTTCTTTATCAAACTGATAATGATTTTGCCAATACAAACTTGCAGAAACACCAAGCAAATCATAAACATCTTTGACTGCTTTTAGATTTATTAATTTCGAAAATAAATTTTGATGTTTGCTATACAAATTTGCTAATTGTGAAAGTCGAATCGTTGGAAAATTATCCGGACGAAGTTTAAAAAACTGAACAAAATCGATATGACCTTTTTCAAACTGATACTTATGCAAAAGGTAAAAATATCTAAGTTTTAAATCTGTAAAATAAACATCTTCGCCATCTTTATCTAATAAACCAGCGGTTCCTAAAAGCAATGCTTCCAGATTTTCCACTTCAAAACTTTCTTTTCGAATAACCGAAAACGGAATGGCTTTAGCGATTTGTAAAAAAGAATTTCCATTAGTATTTAATCCAAAATTCTTTGCCAATAAACAGAATAAAACTGCTTCCCAATCTTGATTTGTTTCTTCGAGTAAATCGTAAATAAACTTTGATTTGCGTTCTAATCGTTCAAAAAACAATCTTTCTTTCCAGTTTTTAAATACAAAATCATCTATTTTCGAAATTTCTTTTTCGCAGAATATCCATGATTTTGGAGCTAGAAGTGATTTATAAGAAGCTATTATATCAGATGAAACATAATCTTTTAAAACTAAAACCGGAATTTCGATGTTGTTTTCTCTAAATATTTCTGCATCATGTTCCCAAACTACGTGCAAAATTACATTTTCATATGCAATATCTTTTTCGTGATGATGCACATACCAATCCGAAGATTTAATATGAATTTCGATATTTCCAGCCCATTTTTGATCGCCAATCACAATCTGGGCATTAAAGAAATCAGGACCAGAAAGTTCTAAGTAATCTCCAGTTTTAATAATAGTGACGGATTCATTTTGTGTAGTTCTTAAATTCAAGGTTTCAAACTTCTTGAATTTCCAGAGATAATGAAGAAAATCTTCTTTCATTTTTTGGCTTTTATGATGATTTATAAAAGCCTAAATTTAATTAAAAATAATATTAATCTTACAAAAAAAATATATTTATCTCAACATATACAACTTAGCACATGCTCTGGCATCTGATAAAGCTTCGTGATGGCTTAACTGAATCTTCATTTCTCTACAACAATCACTAAGTTTAGTCGGTTTTAAGCCTTTTGCTTTATAAATCTTAACTGTGCATTCCCATTTAGGAGCAATATTTAAATCTTCGTAATTCAAACCATATAATGCCATTGACTTAGCCAGAACATTACGATCAAAACTTTCGTTATGTGCTACTACCACTCTATTTTTTAATCTTTTTTCAATTTCGGGGTAAACTTGTAAAAATGATTTGGCATTCACAGTATCTCTTGGATAAATACCATGAACCCGAATTGTATACGGATTGTATTCGTTATTAGGCGGTTTAATCAAAGTAACAAACTCGTCAACAATTATTCCGTTTTCCACAGTAACAATTCCAACAGAACACGGATGATGTCCTGTCGCTGTTTCAAAATCTATCGCGGTAAAGTTCATTTTAAAATTTATTTAAGCTAAAAAAAACCATAAATCTAATCTCAACAATTAGATTTATGGTTTTATAAAATTATAAAAATTGTATTATTTTATTGATCCAATGATATCATATTTTGTAATAATATGATGATTCCCATTTTCAAGATCTACTAAAACAGCATCATTTTCTTTGGTAAATAATTTAGAAACTTCTTCTATTGGTGTTCCTAATTTTACAATAGGGAAAGGTTTTCCCATTACTTCTTTAATTGGTTTTTCAGCTACGTTTTTATCTGCTACATAACTTCTAAACAAATCTGTCTCATCAACAGAACCAACAAATCCGTTAATATCTACAACCGGAATTTGAGAAATTTTATATTTACGCATACGCTCAATTGCGTGCGAAACCAACTCTTCTGTACGAACAACGATCAATTGTTTATCAATATGATCTTTAATTACATCTTCGGCTTTTGTTACGTTTTCTTCTAAGAAGCCACGCTCACGCATCCAATCATCATTAAACATTTTACCAACATAACGACTTCCTGAATCGTGGAAAAGAACTACAACAACATCTTCCGGTTTAAAATGTTCTTTTAATTGCAATAAACCTTTGATACAAGCTCCAGCAGAATTTCCAACAAAAATAGCTTCTTCAAGAGCAATTTTTCGTGTATAAACTGCAGCATCTTTATCGGTTACTTTTGTAAAACCATCAATTAATGAAAAATCAACATTTTTAGGTAAAATATCCTCTCCAATTCCTTCGGTTATATAAGAGTAAATCTCATTCTCATCAAAAATTCCAGTTTCGTGGTATTTTTTAAAAACAGATCCATAAGTATCAATTCCCCAAATTTTAATATTTGGATTTTTCTCTTTCAAGTACCTTCCAACTCCTGAAATAGTTCCTCCGGTTCCTACTCCAACCACAAAGTGCGTGATTTTACCATCTGTTTGTTTCCAGATTTCTGGTCCTGTCTGCTCATAATGTGCCAAAGAATTAGACATGTTATCGTATTGATTCACATACCATGAATTAGGCGTTTCTGAAGCTAAACGTTTAGAAACCGAATAATAAGAACGTGGATCTGTTGGCTCAACATCAGTAGGACAAACCACTACTTTTGCACCAACGGCACGCAAAATATCCATTTTTTCTTTAGACTGCTTATCTGATATTACACAGATTAGCTTGTATCCTTTTATGATTGCCACAAGAGCCAATCCCATTCCTGTATTACCAGAAGTTCCTTCAATAATAGTTCCTCCAGGTTTTAATCTGCCATCTGCCTCTGCGTCTTCAATCATTTTTACGGCCATTCTGTCTTTTACAGAATTCCCCGGATTAAAAGTTTCGACTTTTGCCAATACCAAGGCATCAATTTCAGCAACAATCTTGTTGAGTTTAACCAATGGTGTATTACCAATTGTTTCTAAAATGTTTTTTGAAAAGTCCATTTCTATTTTAATTTAATATTTGGTTTTTAATCTAATCAGAACTTAATTTTATTGGAAGAAATTCCAAACTAAACCAAATCGGATAACAAAATCACGATAAGGGTTATTAGGCGCTGAGTAATAATCGCTTTTAGAAAAAATAGCATTTATGTGTTCTGCTTTTAAATAAAAACGAGTCTGGCGAATTCTTGCATTTACAAATAAATCAAATAATGGATAACCTCCAATTTTTTTATTTTCCTGAACAAAAAATTCTCCAACCACCGGATTATAATCGTTACCATAATATTTGGTAAAATAATTAAATACAACTCCGGTTTGCATGAACAAGGCTTTCTTAAAGAAATACCCTGAGTAATAAAATGTATTTCTGGTTACAAAATCAGGTACATTTAAAATCAAATTAGATTGATCTACTTTTTGATACAAAAGAGTATTATCAAAACCAAAAGGTCCAAATTTGAATTCCCTACTAGCCTTTATAGTCAAATAATTAATAGCATTTCCGTATTGAGCCGGGCTTATAATTTGAGTTTGAGCTGCAATTTCTGCTGCTGTTGAAATATCTTTAAAATACAAATGATCATTTAAAACAGAATATTCAACTTCAGCATTTAACCATGGTGTAAAAACATTTGCGCTTAGCGAATTAATTTTTTCGTTCTTAAAATTATTCGACCAATTGTACTTTACGTAGCTACTTTGATATAAATTGTAATTGTTATTTGGCAATTTATTGACGTTTCTATATCTAAAATCAAATTGTATTTTCTCATTCAAATTGTACCTCAACTTAGCATCTAAATCAGAAAGTGACACATCTGTGATCGATCTTGAATATAAAAAACGACCATTCCATTTGTTTTTCTGATATTCATATTGTCCACCAAAATTATTAATCTGTTGGAATAAATTATCCGGAATAGTTCTTCCATCATTAAAAACTATAATCCTGTCGTACTTATAATTTGATCTGTAATCGTCTACAAAAAAGTTAAATTTACCCAATAGAGAATTTTCATAGGCAACTCCTACTTTATTATACAATTTCTCAAAACGCGTCTGATCGTTAATATTACTTGTTGTATAAGATTCTCCAAAACGTTCAACCGGTGCATTATCTACTGTAGAAATTACTGTTGGTTGATTGTATTCGAAGTATTTATATTCATAATTAAACTGATGCGTTACATATAAATTATTACTTCCATCTGTTGGATTTATTCTAAAAGCATGATCAAAAAACAGACGTCGTCCTTTCAAAAGTGACTTAGCATCTGTTAGATATACTTGTAAACGCTGACGGTTTTTATAATTTTTATCATCACTTTCAAAATCCGTTGGTGTTGTTATTCCGCCATTTTCTTCATTAGAAATATCCTGAGAAACAAAGTGAGCGTTTAAGGCATATCTTCTGTCTGTTGTTGCGTAACTTGTTGTAAATCTAAAATTTCCGGCACTTACCAACTGATTTATATAATCTCCCTCTGAACGTAAACCTTTATAGGCAATAGAAAAGTTAAGATTTTTGGACGTATTTAGTGTAATAAATGAATCTACGTTTTGTCCTTTATTTATTGTGGTATTAAAAAATAATTCGGTTAACGGAGTTGCAGCTGAGTAATATCTAATATCGCTGGCTTCCATATAATTAAAGTGCTTCCCTTTGAAACCAATTTCAGGATATGGTGAATAACTAGTTAAACTATATTGTAATGTATTATATGTTTGTCCAATGTTTGAAAAAGGCAAAAGTCCAAAAGTATCTTTTCGAAGATGATTTTGTCTATAGGCACTTTTTAATGTTAATGAAGTATCTACGTACGTTGTATCGTGTTCCAGTGTGATAATTTTATATTGATCAATAGTTGCAACTAATGATTTTTTCTTTTTTACCGTATCTGTTATACTTGAATATTTTGTGTTCATATCTAAACCATTATTAGGAACGATTTTTTCTTGAGAAAACAATAATGTTGGTACAACTAATAGATATAGAAAAATGAATATTCTCATTTGATGGCTTTATATGTAATTATTTTGACAAAATTTAGTCAAGCAAAGGTAAAAGATAAAAACGTATAAAAAAATACTTTTAGTATTGTGAGAATTTCAAATTAGAATAAAAAAAAACTGCCCAATATTTTGGGCAGTTTTAAATTGTAATGAAAAAAAATATAGTTCGTTTTGTTCGACTGGCAGATTTGCATTTCTTTTCGTTTTTAGGAATTTTCATTTACTTCTATTTCTATTTTCTAGAAAAAAAATCTAATATTTGCCTTTTAAAATTTGAAAAATGCTTGCAAAAAATTACTCGGGATTTGTTTTAGAAACTGGAACTGATGAAGCTGGTCGTGGTTGTTTGGCCGGACCGGTAACTGCTGCCGCAATAATTCTACCAGCTGATTTTGAACATGAAATTTTAAATGATAGTAAACAATTGTCCGAGAAAACAAGAGCATCTTTAAAACCAATTCTTGAAGAACACGCCGTTTCCTTTGCTGTAACACATTTATTTCCTGCTGAAATTGACGAAATAAACATTCTAAATGCTTCTATGAAAGGAATGCAGGAATGCATTTTAAAATTAAATCAGGTTCCAGAATATATTATTGTAGATGGAAACCGCTCTTTGAATGCAAAATTAGGCTTGAAAAACACGACAGGTAAACAATTTTCTACAGCCGAAATAGAACTATTAAAATCTATTCCCAACCAAAGTATCATAAAAGGCGATGCCAAGTTTTTGAGTATTGCTGCTGCGTCTGTCCTCGCAAAGACCTATCGCGACGAATATATGGATCAAATTCACGAAGAATTCCCAATGTATAACTGGAAAAAAAACAAAGGTTATCCCACTAAGGAACATCGTGAAGCGATTAAAAAATATGGGCCAACAAAATACCACCGAATGAGTTTCAGGCTTTTGCCAGATCAATTAGAGTTTGATTTTTAAAGCTGTTATAAATCAAATTACCAGTAAAAACTAATAGTTTATGCTGGTAAATATTCTTTAAAAAAGATCAATTTGAGCATCTTTTTTTCTTGTTAAAATCTCTTCGCTTTGCTATCTTTGATTTCATAAAAAAAATAACCACATGAAAATCAAACCTTTAACATTGCTCCTAATTGCTTGCATTACCGTCGCATGCAATTCCAACAAAAAGCAGAATGATGTGACAGATAACACAGATTCTCTTGTACCGACCTCAACTGCTCAAACTCCTTCCGAAGAGATTTCAGCTAAAAAATTTGACATTAATTCCATTCCGATTTCAGACAAACCTCTTGGTGCATTTCCTTATTTTAACTTGCCTGAAAATTATCAAGGTAGCCCAAAGGACAATACAGCTGACTTTGACGTTGCTTATTTTTGGGCAAAAGACCACTTTGAAAAACCAGAAGGAAAAATTTTCTATGCCCGAATTACTGCAAAAGAGGGAAAATCTTATAGTGATCTTGAAGTAGGAAGAAATTTAGAAGAATTAATTAAAAGCGTTGATGGTGTAAAAATATCTGAAATGAAAGTACCTTCAGATTCCTCGTATACTATTCCGGATAATAACCGTGTAAAATATATGAACGGCTATGGTTTTATAGCAAATGCAGTTACGGCAACGTACCTTATTCGACGTTCAGACAGAAATATCTGGGTTCAGCTTACTCCTGGTGATGATGCTGTTTCAGCCGGATGGATGATTCTGGAAACAAAACCTTTTAAAATGACTGCTTCACTTATCAAAGCAGATGAAATTAAAAAAGAACTTGACACTAAAGGTCATATTGCATTATACATTAATTTCGATACTGATAAGGCTACTATAAAAACGGAATCTCTTCCTATTATTGATGAAATTCAAAAATTGTTAACTACAAATACCGGTCTTAAGATTTCTATCGAAGGTCATACCGATAATAGTGGTAATGCAGCACACAATAAAAAACTTTCTGAAGAAAGAGCAAATGCTGTAAAAGCGGCACTAACTTCTAAAGGAATAAGTAACGTAAGATTACAAACAAAAGGATGGGGCTCAGACAAACCTGTTGCTGATAATACTAGTGAAGACAATAAAGCAAAAAATCGCAGAGTAGAAATTGTAAAATTATAATCCTGCCCTTCAAAATTTAATCTGTAATATAAAATAAAAATGTTTTTTTTTACAGAAGTCATATGCTTAAAATTAAAGGCAATACTAAATAAGTATTGCCTTTAATTTTCAAACAACTTTAACGGTTTGCTATTTTTTACTTTTTAAGAATTCAGCAAATTGTTTTGTATCAAAATAGAACGATTTGATTGCTGTAATTTTTCCGTTTTTTACATCGAAATGCTCTGAAATTGGCATTGAAAGGAATTTACCGGATTTCTTTGCTTTGCACTTTATGGTGAAATAAATAATTACTTCATTTTTAGTAGCATCACTAAAATAAACTGGTTCTTTTTCTATTTCCAAATCAAAAAATTCACTTGATTTTGCATACATTTTCATCCATTCATTAAAACCTGTATAAGTTCCTCCATAAGGTAATCCTTCAGCTTGACTATAAACTGCACCTTCTTCTACTAAAGCTGAAATTGCCGTTAGATTTCTGGTTTTAAAAAGACCTTCAAAATATTGTGCTACAACTTTAAAATTATCTGTTTCCAGATTTTTCAAAATTTCCGCCTCAGACAATGTAACTTCTGAATCCCAAAAACCTATAATTTTACTCACTTGGCCTTTCCCGTTTAATCTCGCAAAATCACGACCGCCCATTATAAGTTTGTTTTTTGAGTCCAAAATTTTCCAGTCCCAAGTTACATAATTGTCTTTTACAACCTTTTTATCTGAAGTCAATACAGCATCCGGATATTTTTTGTAAAACTCATTTATAACATTATTTAGCGCAACCGCTCCTTTGATAGATGCCGATGGATCCTCGAAAGTACTATCGTCCAGCCAAATTGTCTTTATCAATTTTAATCGGGCATCGCTATTGTGCTCCTGCCATACTTTTTCATAAACTGCAATTGGATTTAATTTATCTTTCTTTTGAGCAAAAAGACTATTAAGCATAAAAAGGAAGCATAGAAAGTAGATTTTTCTCATAAGTATTGAAATTAGAATTGGTTAAAGCTTTTATTAAAGTATAAAACCAAATTTAGCACAAAAACATCAGAAAAACTACCGTAATTACTATCAATTCAAAATTTCGTCTGTGAATTTAAAAGTCATTTTAATCTCATTTTCCCAACCTTCAATACTTTCTGCAGAAGCTCTGTCTGCTTTATCAAAATAAAAATGCTTTTGAATTTCGAGCCCGCAATAAGTAAAGATTCCAATGTCAGACGTTAATGCCAGCGCTTTATCCATTCCCATTGCTTCATATTCTGCATTTGATTTTCCGTGTGAATTGATAATTATCGCTTTCTTTCCTGTTAACAATCCTTTTTGAACGCCCTGATCGTATCGATAAGCAAATCCGTAGCTAAAAACACGATCAATAAAACCTTTCATAATCGCTGGCATTCCCGTCCACCAAATCGGATAAATAAAAATAATCTGATCTGCCCAACTGATAAAATCCTGTTCCGTTTTTATCTCGTCCGCGACTTTTCCCATTCTTTGACCCTGCATATCTTCCAGAGATAAAACCGGATTAAAATTGATTTCATTCAAATCACGAACGATAACTTCTTCTCCTTTTTTTTCTAAACTTTCAACAACAGTTTGTTTGAAGAAATGATTTAAACTTGCTGAATTTGGATGCGCATAAATAATTAAATTTTTCATGTTTTCTATTTTTAAAGATTGAACATGACAAATGTAGAATGCAAGCTTCGAGAAGAATTGTAAGAAAACGAAATCCGTATTCAACAGCAAACCCGACAGGTTTTTGAAACCTGTCGGGTTTAATTGCGGTTAATTAGTAACAATTATAAAGAAAACGAAGTAGAAGTTGTCAAATCTTTCCAGTTTGCCAAATCTGTTTTTACATTTTCAATTTTACTATTTGCCATATCGTAAGCATCTTGTCCTAAAAATAAATGAAGCGGCGGATTTTTTTCATTGCTAATTTTAATCAAAGCTTCAACTGCTTTTTCAGGATCTCCGGGTTGATTTCCGTTAATTTCATTTTGATGCGCCAAAACAGACTGACGAGCTTCTTCATAATCAGCAATTGGATTTTTAGGCAATCCCATAGAACCTTCAGATAAAAAGCTAGTTCTAAAATATCCAGGATAAACCAAAGTCACATTTACACCAAAAGCTTTAGCTTCTGCCTGCAAACCTTCAGTCAAACCAGAAACGGCAAATTTTGTCGAACAATAAATTCCCCAACCTGGAAAACCACCGTGATATCCGCCAATTGACGAAATATTAAAGAAATGCCCTGATCTGTTTGCTCTGAAATGAGGCATTGTATTTCGAATCACATTTAGCAAACCGAATACATTTACATCAAAATTGCGTCTAGATTCTTCATCTGAAAGTTCTTCTAAAGTCCCAATTTGTCCGTAACCTGCATTATTTACCACTACATCAATCGTTTTAAAATGATTGATCGTATTTTGAACAGCTTCCTGAACACTGCTTTCAGTAACGATATCCATTGCAATAGGCAAAAACTGATCTGATGTTGCACCAATTTCTGTAATTAAAGCATTTACATCTCTTGAAGTTGCAGCAACTTTATACCCGTTTGCTAATAATTTTTTAACCAAAGTTAATCCTAAACCTTTTGAGGCTCCAGTTACGAACCATACTTTATTTGTATCCATTTTAATAGTGTTTTAATTAGGATACAAAAGTAAGTCGCTAGTTGACTTTAGGGCTAACGAGATTCAAACCATAAATTACAAAAATCAAACAGTTCTAAATTGTCGTGGCGTAATTTGAATATTTTTCTTGAAGAAGTTATTGAAATGTGTTGGCTCTTCAAATCCCAGACTATATGCGATTTCCGAGATATTCCAATCGGTGTGCTTTAAAAGGATTTTTGCTTCCTGCAAAATGCGTTCCGCAATAATCTCTGAAGTTGTTTTTTGTGTCGTTTCTTTCAACGCTCTATTAAGGTGATTGACATGAATCGTCAATTGATCTGCAAAATCTGCCGCAGAACGTAATCCGAAACGCTGTCTTGAATTTTCAATAGGAAATTGTCTTTCCAGTAATTCCAAAAACAAAGAAGAGATTCTGCTAGAAGCATTAGAATGCTGAGTAACAGAAATATTAGCCGGCTGCATTTTCATTGCACTGTGAATCAAGTCAAAAACTAAATTTCGCAATACATCATATTTATAAGTATAATCAGAATTTATTTCTGTTATCATTTGCTTAAAAATACCTTTGATTCTTTCTACCTGTTCATCATCAATTTCAAAAACAGGCGATCCGTTTGGCTTAAAAACAGGATATTCCTTTAAATTTCCAAATTGATGAAAAAAAGCTTCGGTAAACACACAAAAAAAGCCCGATTGCTGTTCTTCTAATTGTTCCCAATTATAAGGTATCTGTGGGTTGGCGAAGAAAAGCGCCTGTTTTTCAATCTCTACAACTTTATCAGCATAATGCACTTTGTTCTTCCCGACGATCAAACTTATCTTAAAATAATCTCTTCGGCTATACGGAATAGGTTTTGCACTGCAACCCATAAAATCATCCAATACAAAAACATTAAAATGTCCGATTTCTTTTTTGAGATTATCAGGCATAAAAAGTGCTTTATTAAGATAAAAATTTTCTATACTTTCTAATTTTTCCATTTTACAAAATTACAAAATTCAAACAATCTATTCTGCTTTAGAACTGCAAATATCGTTTTGGAATTTTAGGAATTTAGTTGGAGAAATATTCATGTAATATTTAAAATCGTGAATCAATTGGCTTTGATCATAATAACCACATTGCTCTACGACAGAAAGCCAATCTGTTTTAGAATCATTCAGAATATCTTTCTGAATAACTTCTACAGCTTTTAAAAACCTTTCATAACGATTGATTTCTTTAATCGTATATCCAAAAAACTTCTTTTGATTCAATTGGATATTTCGTTCTGATTGATTCGTTTGTGAAGCAATTGCTTTTATCGGATTTAAATTCTCTTCTTTAAAATCAGCCAAAAGCGTTGTCAAAGCATTTTGCTCTTTCAAGTAAGGTTTGCAAAATTCTAAGATATAATCGACACGTTCTTTTGTATCTGATAAAAGATTAAGTTCTTCCCATAAAACCGAAAAGCAATTCTCAGCAAGTAAAGCATCCGGATGAATTGGCAATGCATGCGTTAGAAGCGCATTCCCGAAGAATCTATAAAAAGCATCTTCTTTAAAATTTGCAACTAATATCTCTGAATTGGGTTCTAAAGTATAATCGAATGCTTGTTTTATAGGTCCTAAAACAATACATTTTTCGACTTTGAGAGTCGCATTTTTCTCTGATCTTAGAGATGATTTTGTTCCGAAATTAAAAACAAGAATCGTTTGAAAACTGGGTAATAAAGTTTTCGTTACCGGAAATGCCGTTTTGTTTTCGGCAAAATAAAAATGAGAAAAAACAGTTTCAAATGCTGAAGGAACAGCAATTCTAAAATTGTTATTTTCTTCAGCATTTTTCATACTATTTAATTCGTTGAGTGTAATTTATATTAACACATAGAAACATAGCTTTTGAGAACTTAAAAATGAAGTAGGCGTTTCACTTTTTCTAAATTCACATAGTGCTCTATGTGTTAGAAACTAGTTTCTTTTCATCTTCTTTTAGACAAAGAAAAATCTATGTTTCTATGTGTTAAATGTTTTTTTTCGTGAACACACGAATTGGTATACTTTTTATATTTTAGAAGCTTTATGAAACAAATTCTGCTTCAAACAATTGAGTCAGATGTTTTACGATTTTAGCCTTTACTTCTTCCTCATCAACTTTTTCGACACCAAGTTCTACTTGCAAAGATGTAACGCCTTTTCCGCGAATTCCACACGGAATAATATTATCAAAATATCCTAAATCTACGTTTACATTCAAGGCAAATCCGTGCATAGTTACCCATCTTGAAGCACGTACACCAAGAGCACAAATTTTACGCGCAAACGGAGTTCCAACATCTAGCCAAACGCCAGTTTCGCCGTCACTACGTCCGCATTTTAAACCGTATTCTTCTAAAGTCAGAATAATAGCTTCTTCCAGAAAACGCAAATACTTATGAATATCTGTAAAGAAATTTTCTAAATCTAAAATCGGATAACCTACAATTTGTCCGGGTCCGTGATACGTAATATCTCCGCCACGATTGATTTTATAGAAAGTCGCACCTTTTGCTTCAAGTTGCTTTTCGTTTAATAATAAGTTCTCAAAATCGCCGCTTTTCCCCAAAGTATAAACATGCGGATGTTCTACAAATAGCAAATAATTTGGTGTTGGCAAATCAAGTTCTTCTCTTCTGTTTTTGATTTTTAAGTCGACTATATCTTTAAAAAGTTCTTCCTGATATTCCCAGGTCGATTTATAATCTTTACTTCCTAAATCCTGAAGTTGAATTTTTTTGTTCATTTTAATTATTTTTCAAACTCGACTTCGAAGTTGAGTTTGTCAGGATTCTCCATATAATCCGTGAAAGGGTATTGAATTGTAATTGATTTTCGATCATCGCTAAACAAAGCATTTGGGTTTGATACCTTTTTGATTCGTTTAGGAAAATGATATTTTATAATATAGTTTGACGAGGCAAAAATCATCTTGGACATATCTGCCGCAGAATCTTTTGCTTTTGCAGCCAATTTTTCTTTATCGATTACTGCTTTACGCGTAAATTTCTTTCCGTCGTATGTATAGCTTAATTTACTATTATTATCTCCTAATCCTTTTCCCAAAGGTGTTGCGCTATTTGCTCCTCCTTCTAATTTTTGAAGCGCGCTCAAAGATTGCAATGCATCTTGAAGCTCATTTACATTTTTAAAATCAGTCGAAAGCGTCATTAAAAACTCTTTTTTCTCAGCGTTCATTTTGGTATTTACCACAAAATTCTCCAGCTTTTTAAGTTCTTTTTGAGCTTCGGGAGATAATTTTGCAATACTATCTTTTTTCGCTTCAAATAATTGTTTGAAGGTAAATGTAGAATCTATATTTTTTTTAGCATCTGCTCCCATTTGATCGCCTAATTGATCGCCAGCCATTGCCATTAGTGACGAACCGTCCATGTCTACAGAAAACTTTCCGGTTCCGTTATCGTTTACATAAATATTTTCGGTTAAAGTGCAACTTGTTAATGTTGCTAATAAAAAACAAAAACTAAGTAATTTATATAATTTCATATGGTTAATTTTTTATCAAAGATACGAAGACTATTTTTATTTATTTAATCGTGAATTTGTTTAATTGTTTATGCGAAAATTGTTTTTATTTATGATTTCGCTTCTTTTTTTCAGGAGCTAATCCTGCTATCCGTTCCAATCTTTTGTAGCGAACCCCGCCACAAAAGGATTTCCACTTCTATCAGGGCTAAAAAAATCATTTCCAAAAGAACATTTTCGTCTAGTTTGTCATTTTGAGGAACGAGAAATCACACTAGAAAATCCGCAATAAAAGTCGCCAATCTTTGTCGAGCAACTAGTGTGATTTCTCCTTTCGTCGAAATGACAAAAAAAGTAGTACTAGCTTTATTCCAAAACCACTTCTAAACTTGTCATTTCCGGATTTTGCAAACAATCTGAAAGTTGAAATTCTAAGGTTAAGGATTTTTTATCGGCACTAATAATTGCCTTTTGGTTTGAAACTGATTTTATTTTCTTGGGAAAATGGTATCGCAAAGTATAAGATTGTGTCAGTTTTAAAGAAGCATATTTAGGATCTGCCGTTGCAAATTGATTTTTTGTTCTTTGAAGTTCTTCTTGATTTGTGACAGAAACGGATCGCTTAAAAACTGTTCCGTCAAAATGATATTCTATTTTATAATAATGATTTTCGGCAGTTAATGCATAATTATGCTTTATATCATTTGTATAATCTTCAGTCTTATACAAATCCGGAATTTCCGAAATTTTATTAAAGTCAAACGACATTACGGTTCTAAATTCTTTTTCGAAAGAACTATTTTTTATATGCACTTTTACGTTTGAATATTTTTGAAATAATTGCTGTTCTCCTGGCGTATATTTCACAAATGTCTCGTTGTACTTTTTAATATAATCCCGAAAAACATAAGTTGTATCTTTAAAAACATCTTCATGAGCATATTGATCTCCCGCCAATTGCATATAACTATTTTCGTTTCGAAGCTGAACAACTTCAACAGTTCCGGTTCCGTCTGGATTGATTTGAATGGTTTCGGTGATTTGGCAACTTGAAAGTATAAGAAGAATTATTAAGGCTGATATGGATTTCATTTTTTATTGAAGGTTCTGAGGTTCTGAGAAGCTAAGATACTGAGGTTTTTATTTAGTTTCTTATAGAAATAGCTTTTACCACAATATTGTCATTTCGAGCGAAGGGAGAAATCACACGAGTAGCTCGACAAAGATTGGCGACCTTTATTGCGGAATTTCTAGTGTGATTTCTCCCTTCGCTCGAAATGACAAAAAAACACTCGCAAAGACAAAACCCACCAACTAAAAGCTCTTTTAAAAACTAAAACTTCTAAAATAGCCCCGATTACTTCACTTAGCATTTATTTTCATTGGAGTTCAGTGAATTTCATTTGAAGCGGTATCCTTTTTTGCTTTTTTCGGCAAAAAAGACACAAGTGGATAGCGGGATAAAAGGGTATTGAAAGCCTGAAATTTGTGCTTCAAAAAATCTAAAAACTGCATTCTGAAATCTACATTCTTTTCTTTATCTTTGCACACTTAAAAAAGAGCACAAAATGGCATTATCAGAACAAGAAATCATTAGAAGAGAGAAACTTCAAAACTTACGCAACTTAGGAATCAATCCTTACCCAGCTAATCTTTTTCCTGTAAATCATACTTCGAAGCAGATTAAGGAATCTTTTGAAGAAGGTAAGAAGGTTATTGTTGCCGGACGTTTGATGAGTATCAGAGATCAGGGAAAAGCTTGTTTTGCTGAATTGCAGGATAGCGAAGGGCGTATACAATTGTACGTGAATCGCGATGTTTTGTGTGAAGGTGATGATAAAACTTTGTACAACACGGTTTTTAAAAAATTAACTGATTTAGGTGACTTTGTTGGTATTGAAGGAGAATTGTTTACGACACAAGTTGGTGCGAAATGTATTCGTGTTAGCGGTTTTACTTTCTTGAGTAAAACACTTCGTCCGCTTCCTTTACCAAGAGTTGATACAGACGGAAACGTTCACGACGCTTTTACAGATGCTGAGTTGCGTTACAGAATGCGTTATGTAGACTTAACGGTTAATCCGCATGTAAAAGAAAACTTCATTAAGCGTACTAAATTGTTTACCGCTATGCGTAACTATTTTAACGATGCAGGTTATCTTGAAGTTGAAACTCCGGTTTTGCAATCAATTGCTGGTGGAGCTTCGGCAAGACCTTTTATCACGCACCATAATTCGCTTGACATTCCGCTTTACATGCGTATTGCCAACGAATTGTATTTGAAAAGATTAATTGTTGGTGGTTTTGAAGGTGTTTATGAATTCTCGAAAAACTTTAGAAATGAAGGTATGGACAGAACGCATAATCCTGAATTTACTGCAATGGAAATATATGTAGCTTACAAAGACTACAACTGGATGATGGAATTTGCTGAAGGTTTACTTGAGCATTGTGCAATTGCTGTAAACGGAACGAGCGAAGTTACTTTTGGTGAACACCAAATTAATTTTAAAGCGCCGTATGCTCGCGTTACAATGACAGATTCTATCAAACATTTTACAGGTTTTGATATCTCAGGTAAAACTGAAGAAGAATTGTTTGAAGCAGCAAGAGGAATGGGAATCGACGTTGATAAAACAATGGGGAAAGGAAAATTGATTGATGAAATTTTTGGCGCTAAATGCGAAGGAAACTATATTCAGCCAACTTTCATTACTGATTATCCAAAAGAAATGTCTCCTTTATGTAAAGAACACCGTGATAATCCAGATCTTACAGAGCGTTTTGAATTAATGGTTTGTGGTAAAGAAATCGCAAATGCTTATTCTGAATTAAACGATCCAATTGATCAACGTGAGCGTTTTGAAGATCAAATGCGTTTGTCTGAAAAAGGTGATGATGAAGCTAACGGAATCATCGATGAAGATTTCTTAAGAGCACTTGAATACGGTATGCCTCCAACTTCTGGAATGGGAATTGGCATGGACCGTTTAATTATGTACTTAACGAATAATGCATCGATTCAGGAAGTTTTATTGTTCCCACAAATGCGTCCGGAGAAAAAACAAGCTCAAATTGAATTGTCTGACGAAGAGAAATTTATTCTAGATTTATTGAAAGGAAATGAAAATAAAATGGATCTTCAGCAACTAAAAATTACTGCTAATTTAAGCGGTAAAAAATGGGATGCGTCTATGAAAAATCTATCTAAACACGGTTTAACTAAAGTTGCCGTTGAGGGCGAGTTTAAATTTGTGGAACTAGTGGAATAGTTTTAACTCATATAATAAAAAAAGAGCTTCAAATTTGAAGCTCTTTTTTTACATATTATTGTTTTTGACTTTCTAAATAAATAACCAATTCATCGACATTCGTAAAAGGGTTTAAATTAAAGACTTCTACACCATCATTATTTTGTATAACTGATAATCTTGTCTTTTCTGCATTTGATTTCGCAGTAACTAATTTATCTTTTAGAATCGAATAATGTTTAAAATTATTTTTTTCATAATTTTCCATTCCTACACATTTCTTTAGTTCTTTTTCTAGCTCTGTCTCAGAAATAAAAGCTTTTGTAGAATTTTTATAATGAAACAGGAACCACAACTCAAAGCAGATACTTGAAAAAATTACTTTTATTTTTTTATCTTTTGCCAATTTGAAAGCCTCATCTCTTTTTGCCTGATTATCATGATCAAAGACTACATAAATTTCTTCAAACCCTTCGCGCTTCGCCTTTTTTATTGCTTCTTCAACAACTCCTTTACAATCAACTTTATTACTTTGAAAGACATTAACAGCTATAGTTTTAGGTAAACCCAAGTCTTCTTTTAAAGCATTGAAATAATTTTTCTCAGTCAATCCTTCGCAAAGAATCAACATTTTACATTTAAATGTTCTTATCTTAAAACAATTAGTAGATCTTTTAGCCATTATATGAATTTATAAAATCAATCAATTCATGCCTAAAAGTTTCTTTTGCTATATTTGGCACTCCACCTAATCTTCCTTCAATATACCATTTTTCAAAATTTCCTTCTCTAATTCCTTTAATATCCGAAACCGTGTATAACTCTGTTTCGCCTTTTGAATTTTTCTCTACTAAATTGATTTGATCTCTTCGCAGATTATTTTCAGGACTTAATAAGGTAGTATCATGAGTCGCAAAAATAAACTGTGCGCCATTTTTATTAACCTCCGGATCATTAAATAAACTTAATATATATTGCGCTATTTCTGGATGCAAGCTTCTTTCAAATTCATCTACAATAAATACTCCTCCATACCTTAAGGTTAAAAAAACTAAAGGAATAAATGCAATAACCCTCTGCGTTCCAGAAGACTCATCATCAAAATCAAATTCTATATTTTCACCATTCGCATCTAAATGAAAAGTTTTAAATTTTCCATTTTCCTCCTCAAAATCAACAACTTGAGTGTCAATTTTCTGAATAAGTGATTTAGATAATTTCAAAATTTCTTCATCCAAAAAAATAGAACTACTTTCTGTTTTATTAAATTTGTCAGAATGCAGATTATCTGTTGTGAGTGTAAATAATACCGATATTGCAAAATAAACAATTTTAGCAATTTTATTATTTTCCGTAGCTGCTTTACCTAAAAACAGCTGATTTTCCGTAGTACGTTTTTGTATTGTCTCAAAAATTCCTTCATATCCATTTCCTTTAATGAATTCTTTACGAAATCTTTCAAAAAATTTAACCTTTAATCCCTTTGGATAACTAAAAAGAGATTCATATAAAATCTCATCCCGGCTAATCTCAACAGTATATGTATATAAAACATTAACAATCAATAAATCGATTGAAAATGAAGATGATTTATTAATATTATTTTTATTGAGTTTAAAAGGATTATATAATGAAATAGGGCCGTTAGGCTTATTATCAGTAGAAGTTCTAACAAATTCTTTGAATTCATACAAAGCTCTAATGATATTACTTTTCCCACTAGCGTTTGGCCCATAAATAGCAGCAGAAGTTAATGCATAATGATCTTTATTTTTAGTCGCATGAGAATTTGTCTTCTTAATTACGTTTACTGAATTTTTTAAATCACTTGGTACCATTGACAATTCAACCATTTCATTAATTGATCGAAAATTTGACACTCTAAAGTTTAACAACATCACTTAAAAGGTTTATTTGTAAATATTATACAAATATACACTTTATTCAGGCTTTACAACCTTAAACAACAATTAGTTTTATAGCATTCTAAAACGAATACTTTTCCAACTTCTTCCCATCAATATCCAAAACCTTTGCATTATCTCTTGTAGCTTCCTCTTTTACAACTTCCTGAACAGATGGATTTGACGGATACTTTCCGTTTTTCAGTTTTAGAAGATGAAATTTCCCTCCACTTACCGCTATTAGATCATAAAATTTTTCACTTACTGAAGTGGTTACATAAATTGGAAAATCAGTTACAGAAAATTTATTGATTAAACTTCCGTCATTATTCAGAATAAATCCTGAGCAACCGCCGCTTCCGCAAAAATAAGCATTCGAGAAACCTACTAAATACTCGTCTTTTTTGTCATTATTTAAATCGAAAGCGCTGTAATAAAAGAATCGATCGTCTTTGGTCATTGCCGGTAAATCCGCTTTTAGCAAAACTAAAAGTTGTTTTCTAATTAATTCTACAGCTTTATCGTCTTTTACAGGAGCATCGCTTACATCTGCAGTTCCAGCAACGGTTTTTGACAATGTATCGGTTGCGATTGCTTCAACAACATTTTCTTTTTCAGTCTTATCTTTATTTTGGCATGAAATCATTCCTAAAATTACAAATGCCATTATTATTTTACTTTTCATAATTCCTCTTTTTATAAATTTAAAATACAACGAATATCCGCTACGATAAACCCGACAGGTTTTTAAAACCTGTCGGGTCTGCTAAAGTATACGATTACCTATTAGTTTTTTTTAAACCAACAAAGCAGCCTTATTCTCAATATCATTTTGAGCCAATAGAGACTTTATATTATTAAAAGTTACTAAAGCAATTTGCGTCAAAGCTTCATTGGTAAAAAAGGCCTGATGCGCTGTAACCAAAACATTTGGAAAACTCATTAAACGCTGAATAGCATCGTCCTGAATAATATCTGCCGAAAGATCTCTGAAAAACAGCTTCTCTTCCTGTTCGTAAACATCAATTCCCAAATAACCAATTTTACCTTCTTTAAGACCTTCAATAACCGAAGCTGTTTCTATTAATCCGCCACGACTTGTGTTGATAATCATAACGCTGTCTTTCATTTCATCGATAGATTTGCTATTAATGATATGTTTGGTTTGCTCGTTTAAAGGACAATGCAACGAAATAATATCACTCGATTTGAAGATTTCTTCAAGGGAAACAAATTGTACTCCATCCTTTTCCATTTCAGTATTCGTAACGATATCATACGCTAAAACTTTACATCCAAAACCTAAGGCAATTTTAGCAAAAGCTTTTCCAATGTTTCCCGTTCCGATTATTCCAATTGTTTTTCCGAATAAATCAAAGCCTAATAATCCGTTCAAAGAGAAATTTTGCTCTCTAACTCTGTTGTAAGCTTTATGTGTTTTTCTATTTAAAGTCAAAATCATTGCAATTGCATGTTCTGCAACTGCTTGAGGTGAATATGCAGGAACGCGACAAACTTTTAAATTATACTTTTTTGCAGCTTCTAAATCGACATTATTAAAACCTGCACAACGCAAAGCGATAATCTTCACTCCCTTTTCTGCCAATTGTTTTATAACGGAATCGTTAACGATATCATTTACAAAAACACATACAATCGATGCATTTTCGATCAAAATAACGGTTTGAGGATTTAATTGTGTTTCAAAAAAATCTAACTCAAAACCAAAGTCAGTATTGTATTTATTAAAGAAAGCTTTGTCATAAGGCTGCGTCGAAAAAAAGGCGATTTTATTACTATTTGATGTAGTCGTTAAACTCATGATCTCTGATTTTTGATTCTTAAATTATGGTTTTACTAAGTTAAGTAATTAAATCTGAAGTAAATTTCTGATCATAAAAAAAGAGCTTCTATTGAAGCCCTTTTGTCAAAACAGTTTTTTTATTCTCTAAATTTTAAATGATCTGTACTAAAAAGCAGACCAATACCGCTGTAAGGATCTCTTTTTAAATCATAAAAATTATTTACTCCTGCCAAATCCTGATACAAATCATACATTATCGAAGATTCCTGAAATCCATCGATTGTATGTTCTATAATAGTATCTGCCAAGCAAGTTAATTCTTTTGTTGTATTTGTAATTCCGATATTATTTCCTGTTTCCCAATCCCAAATTATCCAATTCCAATTGTGTTTTTTTTGAACAGCATCCAGCCATAAATAAGATAGATTGTTGATTTTTATTTTTCCTAATTCCTTTCCTTTCCAATATTCAATACTTTCAATTATAGCTTTTATCGCATCTTCTGGTTCCTTATACAGAAAGTCAGGATTCGAAATCTGGATAATTTTTATAGCATCGGCAATTTTGGTATTGATTGTTTTTAATTCCTTTTCGTTGGGATTTCTTAAAAAAGCAAATTCAATGTCTTGTCGTTCAAAAACAATTCCGGGTGATTTCACCGACATTTCTGTAGGAATACATTTTACATTAGAATATTCGTTAAGAAACTCTTCTTTGGGATCAAAAGAGAAATTTTCATCAGCATAAAAACCGGAAACATATCTTTGTTCAATTTCCTTAACTAGTTGATACGTTTCATAATTTATGTCTTCTTTTATTTCGTCTTCGCTTTCAAATCTGCAAAAATAATCCGGTTGCAGCATCCAATATAAACAAAGAGCGGTTCCTTTATCGAGATGCTTTTGTTTGACAATCCATTCAAAAGGTTCAATTCCGTCATCATAATTCCAATTTTGAACAAATTGATGCAATTCCGGAGCCGTTAATTTTTGATAAGACATCTCGTTGTTTACTGCTTTAAGAACTCGGTTTTTACTTTTCTTATTAAATAATTCTTCCATTTTTATATTTTACAAATCCTATATCTTCCTACAAATTTAAAAACCTATTTGCATAAATACATCATTAAATAAAAACACTTCTTAAAAATCTCACTATCAAGTAAATCACTTTTTTTATATTTTTAAATTTGTTAAATAATCTATAATTCTGATTATCAGATTAAACCTATTGAATTTGATAAAGTCTAAATGTTATAACAATTAAAAAACTTACATCATGAAAAAATTATTCATCGCAGCTTTGTTATTCATTGGAGTAGCAAGTTTTGCACAAGAAGCGGATCAAAAGCCAACTCGCGAACAAAAAGAAAGATTGACTCCGGAACAACGTAGTGACAAACAATTAAAAAAACTTACTTCTGAATTAAACTTAGACGCAAATCAACAAGCGCAGGTTAAACAACTTCTGGCAGACAGAAATGCTAAAGCTGAACAATTTAAAGAAGCTCGCAAAGCGAAAAAAGACAGTAATGTAAAACCTACTGCAGCTGAAAGAGAAGCTTTCAAAAAAGAAGTAATGGCTGAAAGAGATGCAAATGATGCTAAAATGAAATCTATCTTAAATGCTGATCAATACACAAAATGGAAAGCAATTCAGGAAGAGAATAAAGACAAAGCAAGAGAAAAAATGAAAGAATACAAAAAAGAGAATAACTAATTATAGTTTACAAAAAGAGGCTTCAATAGCCTCTTTTTTATTTTCGGATGGCATTATGGTTTCATTAATAGTTTCTGTTAATTAAAAGATAAATCTGACAATTCGATTAAACTTAATAAAATCATGGCAGTCTAATTGCTATAAACCTTTAAAAAAACGAATTATGAAAAAATTATTTATCGCAGCTTTATTATTCGTTGGAGTAGTAAGTTTTGCACAAGACATCAATCAGAAAGCTACAAGTAATCAACGAGAAAAATTAACTCCAGAACAGCGTAGTGAAAAACATTTACAAAAGTTAACTTCTGAATTGAATTTAGATAAAAAGCAACAAGAGCAAGTAAAACAGTTACTGGCAGAAAGAAGTGCTAAAGCCGAAAAGTTTAGAGATGCTAAAAAAGACAGCAAAACAAAACCTACTGACGCAGAAAGAGAAGCTTTTAAAAAACAAATGGATACTGAAAAAGCAGCAAATGACGCTAAAATGAAATCAATTCTAAACGCCGATCAGTACACAAAATGGACTGCTCTTAAAAAAGAACACGAAGGTAAAGGCGATCATAGAAGAAATATGAAATCTCCACAAGAACGCGATCAGGCACATTTGCAAAAATTGACTACAGACCTAAATTTAAATACAGATCAGCAAAAACAAGTTAGTGAGCTTTTGTCTGACAGAAGTACCAAAATGGCGATGCTTAAAAAGAGCCGAAGAGACAATGCAACACCACCAACTGATGCTGAGAAAAAAGCCATGAAAAAACAAATGGAAGAAGATCACAAAGCAACAGATGCTAAAATGAAATCTATTTTGAATGCCGATCAATATAAAAAATGGACAGCAATTCAAAAAGAACGTAAAGACAAAATGAAAGAACACAGAAAAGATAAAATGTAATTGAGATCAAAAAAAAAGAGGCTTTCGAGCCTCTTTTTTGTTTTTGTAAAATCTTATTTTGGATTAAGAATCAAATCAATTCTTTTAATACAATCCTCATAATGGTATTTTGTTTCTGTGTTTACCGGTCTTGCTTTTGCTGCCAAAAGTGTGCTTCGCAAGGCAGTTAATTCTCCACGAACTAAAGCTCTAAGATCAGATTGTGCTACATTATAATAGGTTGTTGATTTATCTGTTGGCTTAATTTCCTCGATCATCAAAGCTCCCATTCTGTCAATATATCCTCGTTGTAAATTTCTTCGATATATCGTTACATTCGCCGGCGTAGCAGCTTCTTTCCAGATTCCTTTTCTAGTATCTTTCAATAAATCTAAAGCTTTGTAAGTATCTGCACCAAGAATTTCATTATCCATCAATCTTCCAATTCTGGAGATATTCAATAAATTATTCAAGTGACGTACTTGCAAACTTCTAAATTTTTCTGAATAACCTGCAGAATTTGTGTTTTTTAAAGTATTTACATTTACAATCCAGGTTGGTGAAGCAAAAGCATTTGCCTGAAGCCAATTCATCGCTTCGATTTGTTTTGCTTTTGGTACTACTTCATAAACATTTCCAGCTTGATTTGGTTTTTTAGTATTTTCATAAATACCACCAACATTGGTTACAACATGACCAACATATCTGCTCCAAACGTCCAGCATTTCTTTATACAATTCATCTAAATCTTCATAATCATTGGTCACATTACTTGTCCATTCGCTTAAATGTCCTGCCACATATTCCAGATTTTTAAGTCCATATGAACTTGCTTTCATCGAATTATTTCCAATATCTTCTGTTTGAGAAGTTGGATCAAAAGAACTGCCTTGATCTCCAAATTTATAGATTGGATTTCCTGCTTTTTCCAAAATCCATTTGTCTAAAGTTACCGCTTCGGCTTCAGGAGATTTTGCATTCGGAATCACTCTGTAACCCCAATTTAATGCATAATGGTCGTAAGCACCCATTTTACGAATAAAGCGAATATTTTTATCTCCGGGTTGTGCAATATAATTAAAACGAGCATAATCCATTATACTTGCTGAGATTCCGTTTTGTTGCGTAAAATCGCCATTTCTGTAACTTTCTACATCATACGCACAACTCGCGCCCATATTATGCGGAAAACCTAAAGCATGTCCAACTTCGTGAGCAATAACCATTCGCATCATTTCGCCCATTTCTTCATCACTGGTTTGCAATGTTCGCGCTGACGGATTTGCTGCTCCGGTTTCTAACAAATATCTGTTTCTATACGAACGCAAATGATTGTGATACCAAATCACATCACTTTCGATAATTTCTCCGGTTCTTGGATCTGAAACACTTGGTCCAACTGCATTTCGAGTTGTACTTGCTACATAACGAATAACGGAATAACGTACATCTTCTGGACTAAAATCAGGATCTTCCTCTTTTGTTGGAGCATCTTTAGCAATAATCGCATTTTTAAAACCGGCAGTTTCAAACGGTTTTTGCCACTCTTCTATTCCTTGTTTTATGTATTTTTTCAACTTTTCCGGCGTCGCAGGATCCAAATAATACACAATTGGCTTTATTGGTTCAACCAATTCTCCTCTGTTATAAGCTTCAGGATCTTTTGGTTCCAATCTCCAACGTTTGATATAGGTTTTAAGATCAGATTTTAATTCGTTGCTTCCGTAATCGTACTGACTTACCGTAAACCAACCTACACGCGAATCTGCCAATCTTGGTTTCATTGGTACTTCCGGCAACAAAATCATGGATTGATTCATTTGAACGCTTATCGATTCTGTTTCTTCCAGCGTTGAAGGTTTTGAAGCATTATAAGTCATATCCTGAATTACTTCGATATTCATCGGAAAACTTTTAATCTTATTGATAAAGCTTCGCGAATCGTCAAGTCCTTTTACTTTATAAGTATCGCGCATTTCTGCTGATATTCCGCTGATTGCCTTAACATCTGTGCTGTAAAATTTAGTTACATCGATAACCGTATTTGCAGAATCTTTGCTGAAAGCTACAATATCAAATGCAAATAATGTAGGCTCATAATTATTTGATTTTACCGAAATACTAATGGGCAAAGTATCATTTGCAACCGCATTATATGATTTTGATTTGATAAGGATTTTATCCTGAAAACGCTGCCAGACAATCAATTGTTCGTTAGTTTCAGAACCGGCATTTACATATCCTCCGCCTAAATTTGCAGGCAATTTTGAAAGTCTGCTTACCAAAAGCATATCTTTATTTAAATACTTATTCGGGATTTCAAAGTAGTATTTTTTATCCACCTTGTGCACTTTAAAAAGTCCGTCATCAGAAACAGCGTCTTTAGTAATTACTTTGCTGTATTCTTTAATTGTCGATTCCGTTTTTTTTTCTGGCGGTGCAACTACAGGTTCGTCTTTTTTGGATGTCTTTTTGTTTGATTGGGCAAATTGATTTGTAGAAAACAGCATGAAAAATGCCATTGTAATAAAAATGAAAAATTTATTCATTTATTGGTAGGTTAAGTGGTTATTTGATAAGCAAAAATAATTTTTATTCTACTTATAAGAAAGGAAACCTTCTTCTTAACATATTATTAACAAGTATAATCGAAATTAAAATCATAAAAAAAGGTTCAGCTTTTATGAAAAAACTGAACCTTAAATTGAAAAATAGTATCTGTTTTTAAGATTTAAAATGTCTTTGAAACTTTATCAATTGCATTAATTGTAAAATCTAAATCTTCATATGTCAATGCATCCGTAATAAACCATGTTTCATATGCTGATGGCGCAATATAAACTCCTTCGTTTAACAAACCATGAAAGAATTTCTTGAACGTTTCATTGTCTCCTTTTGCCGCTGTTTGAAAATCAACAACCGGATTTGCATCAAAATGCACAGAAATCATCGAACCTACTCTATTGATTGTAAAAACAACATTATTTGCTTTTAAAACTCTGTCAATTCCTGCTTCTAAATAAGCTGTTTTTTCGTCTAAACGATCAAAAATTGCACGATCATTATCAAGAGATTGCAACATTGCTAATCCTGCCGCCATTGCAAGAGGATTTCCAGATAATGTTCCTGCTTGATAAACTGGTCCAAGTGGCGCTAAATAGTTCATAATTTCAGCACGTGCAGCAAAAGCTCCAACAGGCAAACCTCCACCAATCACTTTTCCGAAAGTAACGATATCAGCGTTGATATTAAACAATTCCTGAACTCCACCACGAGCCAAACGGAAACCTGTCATTACCTCATCAAAAATTAGTAAAATTCCGTTTGCAGTACACAAATCTCTTAAACCTTGCAAGAAACCTTTTTGAGGCGGAATACATCCCATATTTCCAGCAACCGGTTCGATAATTATAGCAGCGATTTCATTTTTGTTAGCTTCAATTAGAGTTTTTACATTCTCTAAATCATTGTATTTTGCCAACAAAGTATCTTTTGCAGTTCCTTCTGTAACTCCCGGACTATTTGGAGATCCAAAAGTTACGGCTCCACTTCCAGCCTGAATCAAAAACGAATCAGAATGTCCGTGGTAACAACCTGCGAATTTTATGATTTTATCTCTTTTTGTAAATCCGCGAGCCAGACGAATCGCGCTCATACAAGCTTCTGTACCTGAATTAACAAAACGTATTTTATCAATATTCGGAACCATAGAAACCGCCAAAGCAGCAATTTCAGTTTCTAATTCTGTTGGCATTCCAAATGAAGTTCCCAATTTTGCTTTTTCGATCACGGCATCAACAACTGGCTGATAGGCATGACCCAAAACCATTGGTCCCCAAGAATTGATATAATCAATTAATTTATTTCCGTCTTCGTCATACAAATAAGCACCTTTGGCACTTTTTACAAAAATAGGAGTTCCTCCAACCGCTTTAAAGGCTCTAACTGGTGAATTTACTCCTCCCGGAATTACTTTTTCTGCTTCAGCAAAAAGCTGACTACTTCTTTTATATATCATTTTTTATTTTAGATTTTTGAGTTTAGACTTTAGATTCAATTAGAAAATTATATGTTGATCTATTATAAACTCATTAAAATATTTTTGTTCAATTTGTTCCTCTTCACTAAGATCTCCAAGTTTTTTATCAGACATTCCGATGGGAGAATAAAATAACCATTTCCATGTTGGACGATGTTTTATAAAAAAATGCCTTTCGGCAAATTCATCATGAACATAAACTCCACAAAAAACTCTAATACTTAAAATTATTGCAAAAATAAAGATTCCAACTGTGACATTCTTTTTCATAGACAATTTTGTAGAAATTTTATAATTAACAATTACTAACTAACAATTGATAATTATTTCACTTTCAACTTCTGACCAATAGAAAGCGCATTATCCGAAAGATTGTTTTTCTGTTTTAAGTCATCAACCAATACGTTGAATTTCTTGGAAATCGAATATAATGTATCTCCTTTTTGAACTTCGTATAAATTAGGATCGTTGGGATTTATATTCGAATTTGAAGGACTTTTTGCCGGTGGAGTTGATTTCTCAAATGGTTTATAATTTCTTCCCGTTACCTGACAATCATATTGATGCAGATTATACCTTTCGATATAACTGATTAATTTATCCGGATAATTAGGATCTGTTGCGTAACCACAAGCCCTTAAACCTTTTGCCCAAGCTTTATAATCGTCTTTTTCATAGGTAAACAAACTTGCATATCTCTTTTTCCCAACCAAAAACAGGGCGTGATCTCTATAAGATTCTGACGCTTCAGTATATTTTCTAAAACATTCCTGAGCCGAATCATCATCATGACGAACGCTCTCACCCAACCAATCATTATGACATTTTATTCCGAAGTGATTGTTTGCATCTAAAGCTAAATCTCCTTTTCCTGCACCAGATTCCAGAATTCCCTGCGCCAGAATAATACTTGCAGGAATACCATATTTCTGCATATTTCCCATTGCAATATCTTTAAATTGCAAAATATAATTATTGATTAAATCGCTGGTGACAACTGTTTTAGAAGTAGACTGAATAACCTCAGTTGTATTATTTGTAGAAGGATAATTTTTGCCTATTGGCTTTACTGGAGCTTGTTTTTTGGTAGTTGCCACTCTTGGCCTCTGAACCGCAGCCGCTTTTTTAGTCGTTGCAATAGTAGGTTTACTCGACGAACAACTTACTAAAGTAGCCAGAATTAAGAATGTTATTATTTTTTTAACCATTGCTTATAAGTATTGGTAATTTTTTCTGCTTCAATTTTATATTCATTCCATCAATTCCTTGTAATCCACCGGTGTGAATGAGTAAAATTTTTGAACCCGCAGGAAAATAGTTTTTATGTATTAAATCTATAACGCCAAAAACCATCTTTCCTGTATAAATTGGATCTAAAGGCACTTTATTTTCTTCAAAAAAAGCATTGATAAATTCAATTAATTCTAAATTTATCTTCCCATAACCTCCAAAATGATAGTCAGAAATTAAATTCCAGTTATCTTTTTTTGCAAAAATACGAATTTCATCTGTTAAAAAGTCACCTTTTAACGCCGGAAACCCTAAAACTTTCTGATGTGACAACGCGCTATTGATCAATCCAGATATGGTTCCGCCAGTTCCAACAGCGCAACAAACGTAATCAAAAACAGCATCTTCATCAGTCAAAATCTCCTCGCAGCCTTTTACCGCCAACTCATTTGTTCCGCCTTCAGGCACTAAATAAAAATCTCCGAATTTCTCTTTTAATTTTTCTATAAACGAAGCTTCACATTTATGTCTGTAATCTTCTCGGGTTACAAATTCAAATTGCATACCGTTTTCCTGAGCAAATTTCAAGGTTGGATTTTGTTCTATTTTATCTTGAATTTCTTCTCCGCGAATAATTCCTATTGTTTTAAATCCCTGCTCTTTTCCCGCATATGCAACCGCTGCAATATGATTAGAAAAAGCACCGCCAAAAGTCAACAATGTAGTTTTATTTTCGGCTTTAGCCTGAAGTAAATTGTATTTTAGTTTTCTGAATTTATTCCCCGAAACAAAAGGATGAATCAAATCTTCCCGTTTAATGGTCAGAGAAATATCGTTCTGGAAAGTAGTATGAATTTCCTGGTTCAAAATTTATTTTTCTTTTAAAGTTATGTAATTCAAAAACCCGAAAAAGGATCGGTTTTTCAAATAATCAGAATCGCTTTCATTAGTATAAGCTTCTCTTTCAAAACTTATATTTCGGTACGCCAGATCTTTGTTTTTATATTGAAACAACCTTATTATATATTCTAAAACATAAAAGATATAAAAAGGAAGAACAAGCAATTCTAATTGTTGTCTCAGATGAATTTTTTCGTGATTGACGAAAACAGAATTTTCTTTGTCCTGATTGTATTTTAAAAACACAAACGGAAACACAGCCATTCCTCTATATCCTTTCGGAATTAAATATTTAGCAACAATCAGAAACATTAGCTGTAAAATTTATAAATTTGTAGATAAAAATTGTTCGATTTCACTAAAATCATAATCATCTTACTAATTTTGATTTTAATAAAATAAGAACAAGCATCCAAAGCAGATTTATGAAAGAGCAAAGTAATGAAAATAAACTAATCGAAGGCGAAGATTTTTACTATACGCCCGAAGGTTATAAATGCTTTACTGAAAAACACCACCTAAAACGCGGTTATTGCTGCAAAAGTGGTTGCCGTCATTGTCCGTACGGATTTGATAAACGAACTGGCGAAATAAGGAAGAAAACGAATTAGAAAATGTGTCAATTTGAAAATGAGATAATTTCTTAATTAGTTAATTTAAAAATCTAAAATCAATAATCTAAACTCTAAAATTATAAATGGATATTCTCTTGCGAAAATTTAGGATTACGATCCACAAATCCTATCACAGGTCGGATATTCGTTATCCCTAGCTTTTTTTAATTAGAAAATGTGTCAATTTGATAATGAGATAATTCGAACAAATTCCAAATTCCAATTGTATCAATTAATCATTAGTTGCATTTAAGTCCTGGCAGGACAAAATAATTTAAAAAAACGAAAAATTAATCTGTTGTTAATCTAACTAAAATACCTTAGCGTCTTAGAATCTTAGCAACTTAGCATCTCTAAAAAAAATGACTTTTCAAGAAGAAATAAAACAAGGAATACCAAGCATATTACCTCCAAAAAAAAAATACGATTTAGCAATTAATCACGCGCCAAAAAGAAAAGAAATCCTTTCGGCTGAAGAAAAAAAGCTGGCTCTTAAAAATGCATTACGTTATTTTGAAGCTAAACATCACGCTGAATTAATTGTCGAATTCTCTGAAGAATTAGAAAAATACGGACGTATCTATATGTATCGTCTGCGTCCTGATTACAGAATGTACGCAAGACCAATTGACGAATATCCGGGAAAATCATTGCAGGCAAAAGCAATTATGCACATGATTCAGAACAATCTGGATTATGCTGTGGCGCAACATCCGCACGAATTAATCACTTATGGTGGTAATGGAGCAGTTTTCCAAAACTGGGCACAATATTTATTAACGATGCAATATTTGTCTGAAATGACAGACGAGCAAACCTTGACGATGTATTCAGGGCATCCTATGGGATTATTTCCTTCACATTCTGAAGCGCCGAGAGTTGTGGTTACAAACGGAATGGTGATTCCAAACTATTCTAAACCTGACGATTGGGAAAAAATGAATGCTTTAGGAGTTTCACAATACGGACAAATGACTGCGGGAAGTTATATGTATATTGGTCCACAAGGAATTGTACACGGAACTACGATTACAGTTTTGAATGGTTTCAGAAAAATAAAACTAAATCCTGAAGGAAATTTATTTGTAACATCAGGACTTGGCGGAATGTCCGGTGCGCAACCAAAAGCGGGAAATATTGCAGGTTGTATTACGGTCTGCGCCGAAGTAAATCCAAAAATCACCAAGATTCGTCACGAACAAGGATGGATTAATGAAATCGTAACTTCGACAGAAGAATTGGTCAAAAGAGTGACTTTGGCGAAAGCCAATAAAGAAGTGGTTTCGATTGCTTATTTAGGAAATGTGGTTGATGTTTGGGAATGTTTCGATAAAGAAAATATCAAAATTGATTTGGGTTCTGACCAAACTTCGCTTCATAATCCTTGGGCGGGAGGTTATTATCCTGTCGGAATTTCTTTTGAAGAAGCAAACGAAATGATGGCAAACAATCCTGAATTATTCAAAGAAAAAGTACAGGAATCTTTGCGTCGTCAAGCGAAAGCAATAAACAAACATACGGCAAAAGGAACTTACTTTTTTGATTACGGAAATGCCTTTTTATTAGAAGCTTCACGTGCTGGCGCTGATGTAATGGCTGAAAATAATATCGATTTCAGATATCCAAGTTACGTTCAGGATATTATGGGACCAATGTGTTTTGACTATGGTTTTGGTCCTTTTAGATGGGTTTGTACTTCAGGAAAACCAGAAGATTTACAAAAAACCGATACAATTGCAAGTCAGGTTTTAGAAGAATTGGCGAAAACTTCTCCTAATGAAATTCAGCAGCAAATGCAGGATAACATCAAATGGATCAAAGGTGCGCAGGAAAATAAATTGGTTGTAGGTTCTCAAGCCAGAATCCTATACGCTGATGCCGAAGGTCGAATTAAAATTGCCGAAGCTTTTAACCAGGCGATTGCAAAAGGCGAAATTGGAACCGTGGTTTTAGGTCGCGATCATCATGACGTTTCCGGAACAGATTCTCCTTACAGAGAGACTTCTAACATCTATGACGGATCTCGTTTTACAGCAGATATGGCGATTCAAAATGTGATTGGAGACAGCTTTAGAGGTGCAACCTGGGTATCGATTCATAACGGCGGCGGAGTTGGCTGGGGAGAGGTTATAAATGGTGGATTTGGTATGGTTCTTGATGGTTCTAAAGAGGCTTCAAAACGTTTAGCATCAATGCTTTTTTGGGATGTTAACAACGGAATTTCAAGAAGAAGCTGGGCTAGAAATGACGAAGCAATTTTTGCTATAAAAAGAGCGATGGAAGTTCAGCCATTGTTAAAAGTAACGCTGCCTAATATCGTAGATGAAAATCTATTTTAGACAAAGTTTCGTATTTGATTTAAAATGAGAACATTTAAAATTTCCAAACATATGAAAACATTCAAATTAGTACCCGTTTTTTTGCTCTTAATACTAGCTTCATGCAGTACGGTTAGTGTTTATTCTGATTATGATAAAAACGTAGATTTTGCGCCTTATAAAACTTATGCTTTTTTTAAGCCGGGAATTGATAAGGTCGAAATATCTGATTTGGATAAAAGACGTATTCTACGTGCCATTGATGATCAAATGCAAGCCAAAGGTTTTACCAAAAGTGAAAACCCAGATTTATTAGTAAACATTTTTACTAAATCAAGAGAACAAGTTGATGTTAACCAATTTAACGCCGGTTGGGGTTACGGTTGGGGTTGGGGATGGAATCCTTACATGATGTACGGATATGGAGGGCAAACTACTGTTTCAACTTCTACACAAGGAACTTTATACATTGATTTAATCGATGCCAAAAAGAAAGAAATGATCTGGCAAGGTGAAGGTGTTGGAACTTTAACCAAAAACGTGGATAAAAAAGATGAAAAAGTTGCTGAATTTGTGACTAAAATTTTGGCTCAATATCCTCCGGTTAAAAAATAATTAATACATTTGCCATTCAATTATTTGAAATGAAAAACTTAAATAACATTATTATCTCTATTACTATTATTGCAATTCAGCAATAATGGCGAGGTATTATATAAATAAGTAAACAAAATACAATTTATAAAACCTCCCAAATCGGGAGGTTTTTTTATTTAGCGAATATTAAAGTCGCCACGAATTACACAAATTGACACAAATTATTTTTCTCAGGTTTGAGTAAAAAATTAGAGAAAATTTGTGGAATTCGTGGCAAAAAAACAAAAAACATGGATCTATTTAATGAAGTACTTGCTGCCAAAAAACAGCTTGAAAATGTAGTCGCCGCTACTCCACTCACGCAAAATCTGAATCTTTCAGAAGAATTTGAATCTACTATTTTATTAAAAAGAGAAGATTTACAAATTGTGCGGTCGTACAAAATCAGAGGCGCTTACAACAAGATTTCTTCGTTAAATAATGCCGAAAAAGCAACCGGAATTGTTTGTGCAAGTGCTGGAAATCACGCTCAAGGTGTTGCGTATTCTTGTCATCTTTTGCAAATAGAAGGCAAAATTTACATGCCAAAAACAACTCCAAAGCAAAAAGTAAAACAAGTACAATTGTTCGGGAAATCGTTTGTCGAAATTGTTCTTACCGGAGATACTTTTGATGACGCTTATGCTTCGGCTACAGCCGATGCTATCAAAAATCATAAAATTTTTATTCATCCTTTTGATGACGAGAAAGTGATTGCAGGTCAGGGAACTGTTGGATTAGAAATTCTCGAAAATTATAAAGAACCTATTGATTACGTTTTTGTCCCGATTGGCGGCGGCGGATTGGCTTCCGGATTATCTGAAGTTTTTAAGCATCTAAGCCCAAATACTAAAATTATTGGCGTGGAGCCAAAAGGTGCTCCTTCGATGAAAACTTCGATTGAAGAAAATAAAAACACGGCTTTAACCACAATCGATAAATTTGTTGATGGCGCAGCGGTAAAACAAGTTGGCGATAAAACTTTTGAAATATGTCGTTACAATCTAGAAGATATCGTCTTGGTTCCCGAAGGAAAAGTTTGCACCACAATTTTACGTTTATACAATGAAGAAGCAATGGTTGTAGAACCTGCGGGCGCATTGACTATTGCAGCTTTGGACTTTTATAAGGATAAAATAAAAGGAAAAACTGTCGTTTGCGTCGTAAGCGGAAGTAATAATGATATCGAAAGAACGGCCGAAATAAAAGAACGCTCTTTATTATACGAAGGTTTAATGCATTATTTTATGATTCAGTTTCCACAACGTCCGGGAGCTTTAAAAGAGTTTGTAAACAATATTTTAGGTCCTGATGATGATATTACTTATTTTCAGTTTGCCAAGAAAAACAGTCGCGAAGTAGGTTCTGTAGTTGTGGGATTAGAATTGAAAAACAAAAACGATATTATGGCCATTAAAATGAATATGACCAAAAATGGTTTTGAATTTCAATACTTAAATGACAATCAGGATTTATTTACACAATTAATAGGCTAAAAAGCAAAAGGCTGTCTGATATCAGAACCAGACAGCCTTTAAATTCAAATATAAAATTACTAATTGAATTCTAAATTTGTAATTATTGTTTCAGGACTTTTTTAGAGTAAGAACCTGTCTTATCATTTACTCTCACGATATAAACTCCTTTTGGAAGCCTTGAAACTTCTATTTCAGATGGATTTCCTTTTACAAAATCTACATTTTTCTTGATTATGTTTTGTCCTCCAATATTAAATACTTCTACAGTCGCATTTCCTTCATGATTAGTATCAATTTTTAAATAATCATTTGTCGAATTAATAAAAATTGTCATATCAGCTGAAGTTTCGCCATTTACCACGGTTTCTGTTAAAGCTCTTTTTGCTGTTGATTCTACCTGAACAAATTGCCATTGTTGGTTTAATCCGCTTGTATAATCCCAAACCTGGATATTTGCTCCATTTGCTGTAGAAACATTTTCAACATCCAGCGATTTATTACTGTTTACATTGATAATACTGTAATATCCACCTCCAAGACTATTAACAGTCCATTTAAATTCATTAGAACTAGAGAACGTTTTTTGCTGCACTTTCAACCCATTTGCCGTTCCATTGTTTTCAACTGCCAAATACATTCCTGTAGATTTTACGATAATGTAATAGCTGCCACTTCCTGTAGAAACAAATTTCCATCTTTGATTATTTCCACCTCCGCCAGTAACATCATATTGCTGAATACGGCCTCCGCTTGTAGTCGAATTATCTGCAACATCTAAACCTTTGTTACTGTTTCTTGAAATAATATTATAATATCCGGGAAAACCTGTTGTTCCTGCATTTACCGTTATGGCGCTCGTTGCAGTTTTAGAACCGTCTACTGTAGTAACTGTGATTGTAGCATTTCCAGCAGAAACTCCAGAAACCAATCCGTTTGAATTTACAGTTGCAACCGAATTATTACTTGAACTCCAATTTACTGCTGTATTTGTTGCATTACTTGGCGCAATTGTAGCCGTTAATTGCTGCGTTTGCCCTGCTGTAATTGTTGCAGAACCTGGACTAACACTCACTCCTGTAACTGCAACCGGATTTGAAGCTCCCCAATTAAACGTCACAGCAGAAGATGCAGGAACAGTATAATTAAATGCCGAAGATCCTGATACTACTTTGATTGTATTTGCTGATCCTGAATTATAAATGACAAGTGCAATAGATCCATCAGGATTTTTGAACGCAGATGAAGTAATCGAACCACTAGTACTTGAAGAACCAATTCTTAAAGCACCCGGTTTTACAAATTTTGAGATTTGTCCAATAATATAATACGCAACATTTTTAGTATAACTTGTACTATTATTAACCGTAATAGCTCCTAAACAAGTACTGCATCCGCCAGGAGTACGTGGTCCAAGGCTTGAATTATTTGCAGCATTCCATTCTAATACCGTTTTTGCCCAGTTATTGGTACTTCCGATAACTACATTTTGCATGTGCCAGCCAAAATCTCCGCTAAAACTTCCGCCTGAACCTGTATATTGTTCTGTAAAATAGACATTTTTATTGGTTGCATTTCGTACAGTTGACATTGCCGAAATATTTCCTAAATACAAATGAAACGCCGCTCCGTCAACATAACTGCTATTATTCAAAACATCAATAGGATAAGCTGTATTATCGCAATTGTGATCAAAAGCAATAATTTTAATTCCGCCATATCCGGCTGCAGCCATTTGAGGTCCAAGTTGTTGATTGATAAAATTCTTTTGTTCTGTAGAATTCATTAGCATACTTGGCTCATTATTTGGATTTTCCGGCTCATTTTGAGGTGTGATTCCCCAAATAGAAATTCCTTGTGCCTGCATTGCTGCAAAATATTTTACAAAATACTTAGCGTAAGCCGCATAATATTGCGTTTGCAAACTTCCGCCAACCCATGAATTATTGGTTTTCATCCAACGTGGAGCTGACCACGGCGTTGCTAATATTTTTATGTTTGGATTAATTAACTGAATCTTTTTTATAATCGGAATCAAATAGGTTAAATCTGGTCCGTTAAGACTAAAATTATTCATATTTGTATCTCCCGAAGTTTCGTTATAACTATAAGAAGAACTGCTTAAATCTGAAGCTCCAATACTAATACGAATTACATTTGCGTTTAAACCTGTAGTAGGATTGTACAAATCATTTAATAATTGATTTTGCTGAGTTGCGGCCATTCCGCTAATTACTTCGCAACTTCCTTCGGTAAGTGTATAACCAAACCCGTCCATTGTCTGGTACGTTGTTCCGGCATTCACTGTGACTGTTGAAGGGTTAGTTCCTGAATTTGTCCCGAAGCTAACAGTAGCTTGCTGTTGCAATAATTTCGTTTGATCTCCTGAAGTTATCCACGGAGTAACTGTTTGAGCATTTACACTAGTAATAAACAAAAGCATTATAATGACCTTTATCATTATCGTAGCTTTTATTCGGTTTTTAGGTTTTTGGGTAGTTTTGTGCATAGTTTTTTAGTTTTTTGATAATTTAATTTTTCTCATTTTTTAATATTATTTTTAATAATTCATAACAATATTATGTTAATTTTAATTAAAATGATATTTATTCAACTTTACAAATACACATCAAACTAAGAATTTTCCTCTACAAAAACTTATCTAACTATTTTTTAAATCATTGTTTTTCAATTGTTTAAAATTAATAAATAACTAAAATCTTACTTTAAAACTATACAAATACAAGACATCTTATATTTTAGCCTCATAAATGCAAGATTTAGCATGAAAATGGATCAATGCAAAACCTGTGGAGCTATGAAAATTAAGGATGAATTTAACCGCAAAGGGCGCAAAGTTTTTTTGTTACAGATTACGCTTATTAAACGCAAAGTTCGCAAAGCTATATTTATAAAGCTTTGCGAACTTTGCGTTTATATAAAACCTTACGAATAAAAAACCTTTGCGTGCTTTGCGGTTAAAATAATTAGCCAATACAAAATATTTTATGTTTCTACACAGCTTTTTGTGTTGATCCTTGAAAATGGGAGTATTTGGAGATTAATTTACTTTAGATAAAATAATCTTAAAATGATAAATATCAGAAAACTGAAGCGATCTTATATCGTATTTTTGCACTTCACATTATAGCATAAAACATGGCAACTCTTAAAGATATTTCGAACCTCGAGGATATAAAAATAATGGTCAATACTTTTTATGATAACATTAGAAAGGATGATCTTCTTGGTCCAATTTTCAACGATAAACTACAAGATCGCTGGCCTGTGCATCTAGAAAAAATGTATGGCTTTTGGCAAACTATTTTGTTTGATGTCCGTGCTTATTCCGGAAGTCCTTTTCCTCCGCACAAACAATTGCCGGTAGACAAAACTCATTTTGATCGTTGGATCGAAATTTTTAATACTACGATTGATACTCAATTTTCAGGACCAATTACAGACGAGGCAAAAATGCGCGCCACAAATATGGCTTTTATGTTCAATCATAAAATTGAATATTTTAGAAACGCAGACAATCATTAATCAGAAAAAAAATGTCGGATATTTCTCTATATAGTTTTGGATTGCAAATTTTTAAATAGTTAAATTTGACCAAACTAATATTTGAAATATGCTAAAAGCTCTACTTACATTTCTTTTTTCTCTTTTTATTTTTAATGGTGCTCAGGCACAAACGGTTAAATCAATTTTATACAAAGGAACTATTGACGGAAAAACCGCCGTAACTTTTTATATAAAAGCAGAAAATCATCCTTGTAATGGTGATCTTATGTATACTTCAATGTATCGTTACGACAAATCCGGAAATTGGATTCAGTTAGATGCTACCCAAAATAAAAAGAATGAGCATGAATTTATATTTGTCGAACAAGGATTTACCGGTGTTATGATTTTAAAGAAAGATGACACCACTCTTAACGGCATATGGATAAGTCCGGATAGCAAAAAACAACTAAAAACGGAGCTGAAGAAAGTCCCCATGACAGCAAAAGACATTCAATTCTATGAAGATAAAATGGAGAAAGTAAATTATGAAAACAATGATTGCTAAAGTTCTGCTTCTATTGTTATAATTAAAAGGTTCTTTTGAAAACTGAAGCCCTAGCCCTGATAGAAGCGGTATCCTTTTTCTGGCTTCTTTAGACAGAAAAAGATACAAGTGGATAGCAGGAAACAGCTCCTGAAAACCAAAATAACAACAAGCAAATACCTAACGAAACTGCAATAAAAAATCATTTCGAACAAAAAAATTGTGATGAATAGCAAAAAATAGCGTCGTAAATTCGTAATTTTACATTCTTAATCTACAACGTTTTCGAAATGAATGCAAGTATTGAAACAAACCCATTATTAGAGCGATTGCCTAAACATTTAAAGCAATTTATTAAACCGCAGGATTATAGCGATTATACGCCAATAAATCAGGCCGTTTGGCGCTACGTAATGCGTAAAAATGTAGATTATTTATCAAAAGTTGCTCATAGCTCGTATTTAGACGGTTTGCGCAAAACAGGAATCGAAGTTGATTCTATCCCAAGTATGTACGGGATGAACAGAATCCTGACCGAAATTGGCTGGGCTGCTGTTGCCGTTGACGGATTTATTCCGCCAAATGCTTTTATGGAATTTCAGGCTTATAATGTGCTTGTTATTGCTTCGGATATTCGTCAATTAGAACATATTGAATACACGCCTGCACCGGATATTATTCACGAAGGCGCCGGTCACGCTCCTATTATTGCGAATCCTGAATATGCTGAATATTTGCGTCGTTTTGGCGAAATTGGCTGTAAAGCGATTTCATCACACAAAGATTATCAGATGTATGAGGCGATTCGATTGCTTTCGATTTTGAAAGAAGCCGAAGATACTCCGCAAGAAAAAATAGACGAAGCTGAAAAAGCAGTTGCCGATTTACAGAATAATATGGGCGAATTGTCGGAAATGGCTCAGATTCGAAATCTGCATTGGTGGACTGTTGAATACGGTTTAATAGGAACTGTTGAAAATCCAAAAATATATGGCGCCGGATTACTTTCTTCAATAGGCGAAAGTGCGTGGTGTATGACGGATAATGTAAAGAAAATCCCTTATGATATCTCGGCTGCGAATCAAAATTTTGATATTACGCAGTTACAACCTCAGCTTTATGTAACGCCAAATTTTTCTTATTTGAGTTTAATTTTAGAGGAGTTTGCTAATAAAATGGCTTTAAGAACCGGAGGTCTTTCGGGAATTCAAAAACTGATTCATTCGAATGCTTTAGGAACTATTGAATTGAGTACAGGTTTGCAAGTTTCGGGTGTTTTTACCAATGTTTTGGAAGATGAAGGAAAACCTGTTTACATTCAGACTACAGGAAAAACCGCTTTATCGTATCGCGAAAAAGAATTGGTTGGACACGGAACTTTAACGCATCCACATGGATTTGGAAGTCCGATTGGGAAACTAAAAGGCTTTAATTTAGCGATTGAAGACATGAGTCCAAAGGATTTACAAGCGTATTCTATTGTTGAAAATGAAACGGTAAAACTAGAGTTTGAAGGCAATATTATTGTTGAAGGTGAAATTATTACGGGTTCAAGAAACTTACACGGAGAAATTATTCTGATTAGTTTTAGAAATTGTACTGTTACTCACGGCGAGACGATTTTGTTTCAGCCTGATTGGGGAAATTATGATATGGCAATTGGTAAAAAAGTGGTTTCTGCTTTTTCCGGTCCAGCCGATGTGAATAGTTTTGATCTTATAAATACTGTTCCAAAAACAACTACTATTAAAGCAAAACATACTGACGAACGTGATGATTTAGAAGTTCTTTATCAAACGGTTCGCATGATTAGAGAAAATAAAGATTCTAAATCTGAACTAAAATCCGTTTTTACTAAACTAAAAGAAAATCATCCTAATGATTGGTTACTTTCTATTGAAATCGCTGAACTTTTGAAGAATTCAAATGAAGAACAACTTTTGCAAGAAGTCTTAGTTCATCTTGATCAATTGAAAGTTAAACGTCCAGAAGTTGCACATTTAATTGCTGGCGGATTGGATTTGATTTTTGATAAAGAAGCGGTTTAGTTTATTGCACGCAGATTTGGCGGATTTAAACTGATATGCGCGGATTTTTTTTAATCTCGCGAAGTTTTTACCTCATTTTATGTCATTTCGACGGAGGAGAAATCACACCAGTAACTCGACAAAGATTGGCGACAAACTATGCGGAATTTCTTGTGTGATTTCTCCTCCGTCGAAATGACAAGATTGCGAAAACCTTTGAACCTTTGCCTCTCTCAACCTTTGAACCTCAAATTACAACTTCAAATCCTGATTCAGCTCTTTTTCTGATTCGATGGTTTTTCCGTTGTATTGTAATTTCCAACCCATTGAATTGGTTAGGATTAAGATTTTAGACAACTCGCTAATTAATCGGTTTTGAGCGTTTGTTTTTAAAGTCGAACCTTCGATTTTCTTAGCCAGATTTGCTTTTACAGATTTATTGATTTTATTGTAATCGTCTCCCGTAAACGGATTCAGTTTGCTTTGTTCTACATCATAAAACTGAATATCAGGATTGATCGTAATTTCTTCCTTTGGAATATTAAGAATTGTGATGGTTTTATTCTTTTCGTCGATATCGTATTTCATTTTATGCAAATCGTAGGCTACCGTAACATTTGCATTTACGACAACAAGTGCTTTCTTCTCAAAAGAAACCATGTCCATCAAATATTTCTGCTGATTTTTATACGTAATCACTTCTGAAAAATGTCCTTCGGTAACCACCAATTTACCTACGTTCAGGATTTGCTGTTGAATCAAATTGGTGTTATAATCGATGGTAGAATCGTCTTCTTTTTTGAACTGACAATATTTGAAAGCCAAAACGATCAAAAGTATCGCCGAACCTAAAACTATTATTCTTTTTATTAAATTTTGCATTCCATTATTTTATTAGACCAATTTACTTCTTTTTTTCATATTCTTGTAAAGTTTTCCGCCACGAATTTCACGAATTTACACTAATGCTAGGAATCTGTAATTCGAATTTTCCAAATTAAAAATTTGTGAAATTGAATATTATACGCAAAGTATGTATTAGTGTAAATTCGTGACCCGAGCGATAGCGAACAGGCGAAGCAAATTCGTGGCAAAAAAACTTTTTAAAATGGATATCCAATTGCGATATTTAATATCAGATTGTCTTTTCTCCATGGACCGCTTCCAAAATCAATATCTTTAATTACCCATCTTTCGCCTTCAGGCAAATATGGTTTTCTAAGCGGAAATGCTAAATCGGTTCTTAGTACAAAAAAAGATAAGTCAAAACGTAAACCTGCTCCGGCTCCAACGGCAATATCTTTCATAAAATCTTTACTGATTTTTCCCCCGGGTTTGTTAGGATCAGCATTTAAAAGCCAAACATTTCCCGCATCAATAAACAAAGCTCCGCGAACAATACTAAAAAGTTTTGCTCTGTATTCTGTACTAAATTCCAGTTTTAAATCTCCTGATTGATCCGGTAAATAATTATTAGTAGTTTCAGTATTCAAATAACTTCCAGGTCCCAAAGATCTTGCTCTAAAGGCACGAATACTATTGGTTCCTCCCACAACAAATTGTTTGGATGTTGGCAATGCAATTGAATTTCCATACGGAAGTCCAGCACCAACAATAATTCGGCTAGCCAATTCACTTTCTTTTCCAAGTTTTAAATAATGCCTGAAATCACCTCTCATTTTTACATATTGGCTAAACGGAACATCAAAAATATTCTTCTGATTTCCTTCTTTTGCATTTGCTCCGCTCACTAATCCTGTAATGTTCCCTGCCAAATCTAAATCGCCACTAAAATAGAACGTATTCTTTCTACGTTTCTGCATTGTATTGGTATAAGTGTACGTATAAGTGGGACCAAAAATCAATTGCTTTTCAATTACTTTCCCCAACGATGCATCTTCTTGAATGTCTTCCAAATATTCTGCTGTGACATTATTTGGACTCACATAAGTGACATCAATAATATTCAACTGATGTTCTTTTCTAATGTTCTCTTTCCATTGATATCCAAATGATGTCTTAAAAGAATTTAAAGCATACAATTGTGTTCTGTTTTGATATTCATATCGCACGGTTGCTTTGGTTCGCGGCACATATTCGCTATTACCTTCAATATGAAAAAACGGAACAATAAATCTTGGCCACGTCAAACTGGTTTCTGTTCCAAGTTTATAGATATTCTTCCCGTTATTATCTCCCGAAAGCTGAAAATCGGCACCACCAAAAACAGAAACCGTAAGCAATTCTGCTCCTCTAAATAAGTTTCGGTTGTTCCAGTTTACATTTATTTCTGTTCCGGTATAACTGGCGGAATTTGTTTTTCCTAAAACCTCAACTCTAATAAATTTCTTTGGCAAAAGCGTTAGATAATAATAAGAATCCAAGGTATTTGGCAAACTATCTGAAGGTTTAAATTCGTTTTTCACAAAGCTAAAAGTTCCCAGATTTACAAAACGATTCAGCGTCAAATTATGATCTTTTCTATTGTATAAATCTCCTTTTTTGAAATAAATTGCTCTGTCAAAAACCCTTGGTTTAAAAGTATTTGCCGTGTCTATAATCGTAAAATCTTTGTACTGTACAACATCTTCGGGTTTATATTTAACGCTATCTTTTGAAATGACGAAATTTGGGTAAACAACAATTTTATTAATCTTATAAGATGTAAGTGCTTTTGGTGGCGTATCTGCTTTTATTACCAGTCTAATTTTCACTTCATGATCACCTTTACTGCTGTCAACTTGCGCTAAAATATAATCCGGATTAAAATAATAATAACCCTTTTCTTTAAGTCTTGCATCTATACGTTCACGCTCAGATTTTATAACATCAAGATCATAAGGTCTGCCTACTTTTAATAAACTTCTTCGGCTCGATCTTGCTATTAATCTTGACATTGCCAATGAATCATCTGGGAAAGTCACGCTTTTTATTATATATCGTTTTTTAGGTTCTACTGTATATTCTGCCGTAACTCTTTTGTTGCTCACAGTAGAATCGGCACTTACGCGGGTTTTAAAATAACCTCGATTTTCAGTAAAATTTCGAAGAACTGAAGCGTTATAATCCAAGTCGACTTTACTAAAAAGTACTGGCGGTTCGCCAACTTTATTTCGCAGCCAATATCGAATCCCTTTATCTTTTTTGGGTTCGCCCGCGATATTATAAATCCATAATTTAGGGCGTAATCCCAGGAATTGTTTATTTGGTTTTGGACGCAACAAACCTTCAAGTTCCGTTTCCAGTTCTTTGCGTTCTTTCTTTTTTATAATTGTATCTTTTACGGTCACAGAACCTCCTGTATACAATAATTCTCCATCAGGCAAATACTTTGTATTGCTGCATCCAAAAACAAAAAATAAGGATAGCGCAATAAAATATCTGATGTATGCTGTTTTTATATTGCTATGTTTTTTGTTCATTTCCTTCAATTTGATTTTCTTCTTTTTCCTTATCTTCCTTCTCTTTCTTTTTGGCTTTTTCTATCTTTTTTGCTTTTTCCTTGCGTATTTTCTCTTCTTTTATCATTTCTTTTTCTGCCGCTGAACGATGAAAAAGCTCTCTGAATTTGTTGTAACTCATCGTGATAATAAACGCAACTCCAGTCTCAATAACCTGACCTTCTACCGCAACCTGATATTCATTTTTTCGGTAAGCACGAACCATATATCGTCCGTCTTTTGTCAGTTGATAATCCAGCGCTACGTCTCCCGCAATATTGGTACTTTGTTCGTTGGCGCGTTCTTGTCCTTCAACGGCAAAACTGCTTCCTACGGTAACTTTTAATCTATCATCAAGGAGTTTTTTAGAAACACCAACATTCAAATCTGTTCTGTTTTCTCTGCTTCCTGACGTATAATCATCTGTTGACTCCAAATCAAATTCTAACTGAACTCCGGTAATTAATTCTCCTGCCAAATCATTTAATTGCTGCGAAAGTATTTTGCTCACACTTTGTCTTGCCAAAGATTCTGCACTTGTTCCGCCGCTTTCACTCGCAAACGGATTTTCTCCAATAAATCTATTCAGTAATAAAAGTGCAAAAACCTGTTTGTTTAATTCGGCTGGTTCTTGTCTTAACTGTTGCAGTTTCGTTTGTGTAAGAGATACAACATCTGTAGAAACATCATAATTTCCATCCGGAAGTACAATATCAAAAGTAATTTCAGGTTTCAAAAGTTCTCCATTCATTTTCAATAAAGTCTGAAATGGAATTTTCTGTTTATAGGTATTTCTAACTGTCGGATTATCTGTTGGCAATTGGTTTCCAAGTAAATCGATTGGCGCCGCATCGACTTTATAAATCGCCGTAATATTCAAAGTTGCCATTGTTGGCTCGCCATTCCAGGTAATCGAACTTCCTTTTTGAATATTAAATTTTCGTCGGATCATGTTGAAATTCATTTCGTATGCACCATCAGAAAACTCATATTTACCGGTTAAAGTTGTTTTCCCTGAAGGATCGATTCCGCCAATAAGTTCTGCTTCACCTTTTAGATTCAAATAATCACCATTTCCTTTATCAATAACCAAAGTCAATTCTGCCTCTTTATCGATCGAAATAGCCACGCTTACATCCATACCAATTAACTGCGATTGATTCAATTTTTGCTCCATCGCCGCAGTTTGTTTCAAATACTGATTATCTTCATCCACAAACTCTACAATTCCTTCACGATCAGCAATCGAAGGATCTGATTGCGGTAAAACAACGGTGAATTTCGTGTCTTTATTTATTTTGATATTTCCGCCAATAACGGGATTTGCAAGCGTTCCTTTGATATTTAATTTGCTGTCCAGAATCAAATCTCCATAAAACAAATCATTGTCTTTTTCTTTAGAATGTATCGCTCTAAAATCGTCTGCAACAACCGTTAAACCAAAATCAAAATTGGTATAATCTGCTGATTTTATAGTTCCGTTTATCGTTAATTCATTATCATTTTCATCCTTGAAAGTAAAACTGTCAAATGTAATTACATCGTTTTGAAGCGTAATTTTCTCATCTTCTGTTTTAAAATACGAATTGAATTTAGTGACTCTGAAACCTGTGTTTTTAAAATCTAATTCTCCATTTACTTTTGGTGCAGAAGCGTTTCCGGTGATTTTAAAATTTCCGGTCAAAAATCCTGTTCCTTCCGTAAGATTTCCCATGCTGAAACCCTGAATACTTTTGATATTCAATTTGTTTAAATCTAAATTAAAATCCAGATTTCCATCGTCGATTTTATAGTTTCCTGTCAGGTTTACATCATTTCCTTCTCCGCTTAGCGTAACATTTGCCGCCAATAAATTATTGGTTTTATTATCAACTTTTACGACAATATCTCCAACTGGTTCTCCTTTAAAAGCAAATTGATCAATTTTGATATCCGATGTAAAAGTGGGTTTCGTCATTACGTTTTCAACAATAGCATTTCCATTAATCAAACCTTGCATTAATAGTTGATCTTTTTTGACGATGTTCATAATCGTCTCAATTTTGAAATTTACAAAATCGACTCTAAGTGGTGCATTATCCTGATTTCCTTGTGATTGAATTCTAAGTTCGTTTCCTGAATTTTCTAAGAAAAATTTATTGATATAAAGTCGTTTTCCTCCAAATTCAATTGCGTTTTCAGGATCAACATTCCATTTATCATAATTCAATACAAAGTTTTCTGCATCAATTTTAAAGATGTTTTTAGAATCTTCTGCTTTAAAATTTCCTGCAATAAAATATTGTTGTTTGTCTTTTGCATCTTTCACTTCAAGTGCATAAGTCAAAAGATTATTCTCGACTTTTCCGGATAAACTTGTAAACGGAATCTTCAAAGAACCGCTTTCAATTGTTGCTACAGAAATTCCATATTCTAAAGCATTTTCTTTGGCTTCGATATTTATTTTTCCGTCGGCAATCGTATTATCTGCATATACAATTCTCGGAATCGTTCCTTTTATTTCTAAAGAATCGGTAACATTATTGTATTTCCCTGTAATATTAATAGGCTCCAAACCAGTTAATTTTGGAACGAGTTTAAAAAGTATCGGATCATTATCAATCTTTAAAGTAAATGCCAAACGTTGCTCATCTGATTCTCCATTTACCTTTGGATTTTTTAAATCAATATATTTCGAAAGCGACTTTTTTATTGCCGCTGTTAATGTCGTTAGTTTGTATTTTCCGTCAACTTCTGCCTTTAAAAACTGAGAAGATATTTTAATATTATTTCGATTATTATCTGCGAAAGCAATTATTCGCATAGAATCCAAAACAATTGGTTCTGCTTCCTGCAAAATTTGAATGTTAGAAAGAAATACTTTTCCGTTCAGAAAATCCGGATTACTATTGGCAATATCTGCATCAACATTTCCACGCAATTTCATTGGTCCCGCGTGAAGATTCAGCTTTTCTAAATCGGCAATATCAAGGTTTAATTTTAATTTTATTGAAGGATACTTTTCTTGTGTATTTCCGCTCGCAACCAAGTCAAAATTTAAGTTTGGATCTTGCATTCCTGATTTCACAGCAAAAGATCCATTTGCGATATTCCCTTTTAAAGCCAAATCTTTATAAGTGTATTTATTGAAAACCGCTTTCTGAACCAAACCGTCAAATTGTGCCTGAGCCGTTTTTGGATCTAAACCTTTGCCTTTTACTTTCGCTTTAAGCGTAATTTTTCCGATCGAATCATTTTTGATTAATCGTCCTAAATCAAAATCCAATAAATAAACCGTCGCGTCGTATTTCTCTTTTTTCTTGATGCGCTGATCAAATAAAGCATCGATTTTTGCATTTCCAAAACTGCTGTTTAAAGCCAAATTAGTTTTGAAATTCTCCACTGAACCTTTAAATTTTCCTCGTAAATTAAGTTGAGAAGGCAATTGAATGTTTTTCGGAATTGTTCCGGCTGGTACAAACGAATATATGTCTTTTGAAGTACTGGAAAGTTTTTTAATATCTAAATCGTAATACGCTTTTTGTGCATCAGGCAAACCTTTTATTTTCCCCGAAAGGGCAACTTTTGTAGTTCCAATTCCGCTCATTTCGAATTGCGGAATTGTCAAATCTTTTATTTTTCCACTCAAGCGTGTATTCACATATAATATTGCATTTGGATTACTCTTAAACGGATTTGTTTTTTGTAAATCGGGAACAAAAAGTAAAATGTCTTTAAATCCAATTTTTGATTGTTTTAGATTGGCGTCTAAAGTTAGGTTTCCTAAATCTTTAGAAATCGATGCAATCGAAGAATACGAAACTTTGGCTTTATCCTGAAGTAATGTTTGCGGTGTTTTTAAATATAAATCATTCAGATACGCATTTTTAGGTCCGTAAAAGAAATCGGTTTTTAAAGACTGAATTTGTAATCCGCTTTTATCATTTACGGTTAATGCTTTTATATTTCCTGAGATTGTATCATTTCCGTAATACAATTTCTCCGCTTTAAAATTGAATTTATCCAAATCCATATGACTGTAATCAATTCCTTTTGAAACGGGTTTCGATTGCATATCATCAAATTTGAAAGCTATATTTTCTAAATTAACATTGGTCAATTTCACTTTCCAGCCTGATTGTTTTATTGAAGTTGAATCTAAATTTGGCGTTTGAATTTGTTTATCTTTTGCTCCTAAACGCAAATTTCCTGTTAGATTTTTTAATTCGAAAGAATCAAAATCCAAAAGCTGATTATTCAAGTCTATTTTATTGACTGACAAATCCAGATTACCCAGTTTTATTCCCGAATCTAATTTGGAATCTTTATTATCATAAGCAATATCAATTTTTGACAAACTGATTTTTCCTAATTTTAAATTAAAGTCTGTTCTTTTCGAAATTGTATCAACAGTTTTCACCGAAACCTCAGCAATTTTCTCTACAACATCCTGATTCAAAACTACTTTTAGTCCGTTTAAATCTATATTCGGAATATCAAAATTCATTTTATCCAAATCGAATTCCTTGAATTTTGTATCAAAATGCGTAAGCTTTACTTTGATATCATTTTTAGAAAAATCATCTTTGAAATTAAATTTTACATTATCAAGATTGACTTTTACAACTGATATTTTGAATGGTTTACTATCTGGATCTTCAACTTTTGGTTCTTTTGATTCGAAAGCTTTTATGATATAATCGAAATTGAAAACACCGTTTTTATTTCTGGAAATATTGGCTTTGACATTTTCCAACGAAACCGAATTGATTTCTAATTCACTGCTTACGAGTTTAAACAAATCGACATCAAGTTGTAAACGTTTTCCTGCCAGTAAAGTATCTTTTTTTTGATCTTCGAAATAAAAACCTTCGAGAACTACATCTTTAGGAAATGCTATCGAAATATGATCTAAGGAAACTTTGGTTTTGATTTTGCCTTGTAGATAAGTAATCGCTTTGTCCTTTACATAATTTTGAATGGATGGAACCTGAATTAAAATAATCAGAAGCAATAAAAGTGCGATAACAGAACCCACGCACCAAAGTAGTACACGTAGTGTTTTTTTAAGAAAATGAATTGGTTTCTTATTCATACGTCAATAAAACACATTAGATTAAAGTTGCGTTATTATAAAGCTGTATTTCTACAGTTTACAAAATTGAAAAAATTAAACTTTAACAATTTACACAATTACATGCAATTATTCTAAAATTTCAGGCACAAATAATTATTTTCTTACTTTTTGTTTTGCCACGAAGACGCGAAAGCTCGAAGAAAAATTTTCAGGCTTAGCTTAATGGCCTTGTAAAAAATCTCGCAAAGACGCCAAGTCGCAAAGTTTTTTATTATAAGTTATAAACTTGGCGGCTTAGCGTCTTTGCGTGCAATTTTCATCGCTGTTTCAAAAAAAGCTCAACAAATAATCTCGCAAAGACGCGAAGACGCAAAGAATATTATTTAAAATTTAATATGTTGCCATTTTTCTTCTATAACTTTAATCTTTTGCTGAAGTTTGGCTAAGAATTTCTGATGTTGTTCTGATTCGGGATTGAAGCTTCGATGACGCAGACTTTTTTGAATTTCTTCGACTTCCTGCATCGTCGAAATACTGTTTTCAGAGATATAGTTTTCACTGAATTTATGCCAGATATAATCTATTGCTACTTGGTTTGGATGTAACATATCTTCACTATAAAAGCGATAATCACGAAGTTCATCCATCATAATTTCGTAAGACGGGAAATAGTTATGAGTTATAAATTTTGAATTATGAGTATTTAAAACTTGATGAAGTCCTGCAAACAAATGTGATTTGCTCAATTGATTTTCTGCAAAACCGTCTTTAATATGTCGGACTGGAGAAACGGTAAAAACGAAATTGACATTCGGATTTAAAACCTGAATCAAATCTATCGTATTCTGAATGCTTTTCTGAGTTACTTCAACTGATAATAACTCTTTTGTGAATTGCTTCTGAGGAACTTTATGGCAATTGGCAACAATTTGATCGCTTTCGATATTTCTATAAATCCAGGAAGTTCCATAGGTTATAATAATATGCGAAGCTTCTTTAAGTTGTTTATTAGTTTCCGTAATGGCTTTATTTAAGGTTTCGAGTAATTCTTCCCGATCTGAATTACTTAAATCTGAATGAACTTCATAACTGTGCCAGCGTTCGTTATAAAAGAAAACATCTTTCTCTGTATAAAATTCTTCTTTAATGATTCGCTCAATAATTTTCTCGATCGAAACCGGATTAAAAATAATCCCAAACGGATTTGTTGTATTTTGAAATTTAAAATAGTCAAATTTCTCCGCCATATTTTCGGCAAAGCAAGAACCAAATGACACTACTTTTGAGTTATAATCTATAGGATTATTGGCTTTTGAAATTGGTATTTGGGTTCTGAATTGCATGTCGTTTATTTTAAACACGAATTTCACCAATTTTCACCAATAAAAAAACCAAATACAGAAAGTATTTGGTTTTTGATATAATTTCGAATTTCGATTCCTTAATAAGTATATTCAATTTCGTATTCTATCGATTTTCCATCACCTGCAAATGATGTTTGTTTCGTTGGAAAATCTTTATCATTATAAATGTAATTGCTTAAATAAACGGATGGATTAGGATAGTCAGATGCACTTCTGGTAGTTTTTGTAGCATTATTTTTGCCGAATCCACTAATTTCATTTAGCAGCAAGTTAAAACCTAAAATATTTTTAAGAGGATTTTTCTTTGTATCATATTCATAAACTCTTGTTGTTATTACTGAACTAACTTTTTGTTGTTCTTTTACAAGATTACCGCTCTCATAAGTCAATGTTCCTTCACCAATTTTAGTTTCTAATTTTGAAGCTCTGTCAACTAAAAAGTTTACATATGAAATTAGATTATTAGATGTATAAGTGTAAACTGTTTTTTGAGTATAATTACCTTCCGGATATTCTGCACTTATATCTGTTCTATAAATTCTGGTCTTTAATTTCCCATTTTCATAAGTATATAAAACTTCTCTACTTTTACTTTGATTTCCTTGTGGATCTATCCTAAAAACCTCTTGTTTTAGTATTAAATCACCATCATAGGTGAATAATGTTTTGGAATCTTCATCAATGGTACTTACAATTTTATTTCCATTATAAGTTACACTACTTTTACTATTTGTGCCCAAATCAGTAGAAGGATAACTGTAAGAAATTGTTTTAGGTAAGATCGATGTGTCTTCAGAAGAAGAATTGTCATCGCTGGAACATGATGTGAATATTAAAGTTAAAGCACTAAAAAGCAATAAAAGGTTTTTCATTTTTTGGTAAGTTATATAGTATGATTTTTGCGAATTTAAACAAAAAATCATAACCTGGGAAAATTTACATTTTTAATAACTAAAAGCCACTTTATAGCGTCAAACTATTCACTACTTTTGCATCTGCTATAAATTTAAATCTACTTATGAAATTACTATATTCTTATATAATCAAACACAAAATGCTTTTGTTTTTTGCGTTGATTATGGCCTCTATCAACATTTGTTTCAGCTTATCAGATTCTGTAATTACCGGTAAATTAATGCAGGATTGCGGTGTTGGTTTGCACAAATATGCCGGAAACGAAATGGGTTTTATCAAATCTCTATCCTTCTGGCTGGGTCTTTCGCTTGGTGCTGCGATGATTTCCAGAATTACCAAAAACTTTCAGGATTACTTTACTAATGTCGTTATTCAGCGAACTGGTGCTCAAATGTATACTGACGGAATTAAAAAATCACTTGATTTACCCTTTGCAGAATTTGAAGATCAGCGAAGTGGTGAAACTTTGAGTAAACTGACTAAAGTACGTTCTGATTCTGAAAAACTAATTACACTTTCGATTTCTTTAATTTTTCAAACTATTATCGGATTTATATTCGTGATCGTTTATGTTGCCCGAATCGATTATCGTATTTCGATAATCTTTTTGATTACGGCTCCAATTATTGCTTTGATTAGTTCGTATTTGGGAAAAAAGATTAAAATTGTTTCTCGAAAAATTGTCAATCAAACAAATGCTTTAGCAGGTTCTACAACCGAAAGTTTAAGAAATATCGAACTTGTAAAAAGTCTTGGATTAACGTATCAGGAAGAAAAACGTCTGAATTTAAATACGTTTAAAATTCTACATCTTGAATTGGAGAAAATCCGTTTTATTAGAAGTTTAAGTTTTATTCAGGGAACTACTGTTCACTTTTTAAGAACTTGCGTTGTTTTTACGTTGTATTATTTCTTGTTTGGAAATAAAATTATTGTTGGTGATTTATTGACAATGGTATTCTTTACGTTCTTCATTTTTGGGCCTTTACAGGAATTAGGGAATTTCATTATTGCTTTGAATGAAACCAAAGTTTCAATGGAAAACTTTAAAACCTTATTAAGCGCTCCAAAAGAATTTCGCCCTAAGAATCCAAAACATGTTGGAGCGATTCAGTCTTTGCTTTTTAACAATGTAAGTTTTCAACATAAAACGGCAAAATTCAAAGCTGTAGAGAATATTAATTTCGATATCAAACAAGGCGAAACCGTTGCTTTTGTTGGTCCGTCCGGTTCCGGTAAAACAACTTTGGTTAAACTATTAGTTGGTTTATATACGCCTGCCGAAGGAAAAGTCCTTTATAACCAGATCGATTCTACCGAAATTGATTTGCTCGATTTAAGAAAACAATTAGGTTTTGTAACTCAGGATGCACAATTATTTTCTGGAACAATCCGTGAGAATTTATTGTTCGTAAAACCAAATGCAACAGACGAAGATTTATACGATGCCTTAAAAAGAGCGAGTTGTGAAAAATTATTACAACGTGCCGAAGATGGTTTAAACACTACAATTGGCGAAGGCGGAATTAAAGTTTCGGGTGGTGAAAAACAACGTCTGTCTATTGCACGTGCGATTCTAAGAAATCCTAATTTATTGATTTTTGATGAAGCGACTTCTGCATTAGACTCTATTACCGAAGAAGAAATTAATACTACTATTAGAAACATATCTGACAAAAACAGAATCACAGTTTTAATTGCCCACAGATTATCAACGGTAATGCACGCTGATAAAATATTTGTACTAGAACAAGGTAAAATTATTGAGCAAGGTAAACACGATGATTTAATTGCTGAGAAAGGTTTGTATTACGCTATGTGGCGTCAGCAAATTGGAGAGCGCAAGTAAGTCTTTAAGTTTAATATAAGTGAAAGAATCTCGCAAAGACGCAGAGTCGCAAAGTTTTTTTAATGCTTTGCGGCTTTGTTTTTTTAAGCCTTGAAAAAGAAAAAAATCTCGCAAAGTCGCGAAGTCGCAAAGTTTTTTTTTAAAGCTTTGCGATTTTTTTTATCAATAAGTTTTTAAGCTTAAAAAGCTATAGATTACAAACTACTCTTTTTATGCCAAATTTAATGATTGGAACATTGAAGTTTATAAGCAAACCTAACTTCATTTTTGTGATTTTAAGATAAGTCAGAACTTGTTTCGCATGAACATCTGTAAGCTGTTCGATCGATTTTATCTCTAAAATCACTTTATTTTCTACAATCAAATCAGTTCTAAAACCTATATCTAATTTAATTCCATCCCACATTACTGGAAGGCTCTTTTGTCTTTCTACAGATAATCCTCTTTTTGCTAGTTCGTGAAACAAGATTGCTTCATATACTGATTCTAGTAATCCGGGGCCAAGTCTAACGTGTATTTTATAACAAACATCAACTACAACAGCTGAAATCTCATTTTCTGTCATTTTAAGTTTTTCAACAAATTTAAAGAAAAAACTTACCGAAACTCAAAATAAAAATCTCGCAGAATCACGGAGTACAAGTTAAAAAACTTTGCGACTTCGCGACTTTGCGAGATTAATATATAAAGCTTAAAAAACTTACTTCACAAAATCAACAGCGTGAACTAACGTTTCAGCAATTCCAGCTGCATTTTTTCCTTTTCCGGATGCGAAGAAAGGTTGTCCTCCTCCGTTTCCATCAATATATTTTCCTAATTCTTTGATAACTGCATTTGCGTTTAAGCTTTTGCTAGCCACCAATTCTTTAGAGATATAACAATGAATATTTGGTAAACCATCTTCTACAGAAGCTAAAAACACAAAAGAATCTGCTTTTGAACTTCCTAAAGCCGAAGCTAAATCTTTAGTCGAAGCCATGCTTAAATCTACTTGTTTTGCAAGGAAATTTACGCCGTTTACTTCTTGGAAATCTTTCTCTAATTCCGATTTTAAAGCGCCTACTTTTTCTTTTAGTAATTGCTCGATTTGTTTTTTCAATTTAGCATTATCATCTTGTAAAGAAGCTACTGATTTTAAAATATCTTGTGGATTTTTTAATGTTTCTTTTATTTCAGATAAAGTATTCTCTTGATTTTTATAAAAATCTTTCACTGCATCACCTGTAATCGCTTCAATACGACGAATACCAGCTGCTACTGCACCTTCAGAAATAATTTTGAAATGCCAGATTTCTGCTGAGTTTTTCACGTGGATTCCACCGCAAAGCTCTTTACTGTCACCAAATTCAATCATACGAACATTATCTCCGTATTTCTCTCCAAATAAAGCCATTGCACCTTTATCTAATGCTTCTTTAATTGGAATACTTCTGTGTTCTATTAATTGTAATTGTGCTTCAATTTGTGCATTTACACTTGCTTCAACCTGACGTAATTCGTCATCTGAAACTTTAGAAAAATGCGAAAAGTCAAAACGCAAATAGTTTGGATTTACTAATGAACCTTTTTGCTCTACGTGAGTTCCAAGAAGGTTTCTCAAAGCCAAATGCATTAAGTGCGTAGCCGAGTGATTTTTAGAAGTTGAACCTCTTAAATCAGCATTTACTTTTGCAACAAAACCAGCTTCAATATTTTCAGGCAATTGTTTTGCGAAATGCAAAATCAAATTATTTTCTTTCTTGGTATCAATGATTTCGATCGTTTCGTTTGCCGAAACTAAAGTTCCTTTATCTCCAACTTGTCCTCCTCCTTCTGGATAAAATGGTGTATTATCTAAAACGATTTGGTATAAGATTCCGTCCTTCTTAGAATCAACTTTACGGATTCTTGTAATTTTCACCTCATTCTCTACTTGATCGTAACCAACGAAAGTTTCTACATTTCCTGGAATCAAAACCGACCAGTCTTCTGTTGAAACTTCTGATGCAGCACGTGAACGATTTTTTTGTTCCTGCATTGATGCATCAAATTCAGCTTCATTAAAAGACATTCCTTTTTCTTTTAAAATCAAAGCCGTCAAATCTTTCGGGAAACCAAAAGTATCGTATAATTCGAATGCTTTTGCTCCAGAAACTGCTGAACCTTTAGTTTGTGCAATTACATTGTCTAACAATTGTAATCCTTGATCAAGAGTTCTTAAGAAAGAAGCTTCTTCTTCGCGGATTACATTCGTAACCAATTGTTGTTGCGACTTGATTTCCGGGAAAAATTCTCCCATTTGATTTGCTAAAACTTCTATCAATTTATTGATAAAAGGCTCTTTGGTACCTAAGAAAGTAAATCCGTAACGAATTGCACGACGCAAAATTCTACGAATTACATAACCAGCTCCCGTGTTTGATGGTAATTGTCCGTCAGCAATTGCAAACGCAACTGCACGAACGTGATCTACTACAACACGAATTGCAATGTTTGTTTTATTTTGTTCTTCTGAGATGTTTTTAATTTCATCAGAAGTATATTTTAAACCTGTAATTTGTTCTACTTTTTCGATAAGCGGAGTGAAAACATCAGTATCATAATTAGATGTTTTTCCTTGCAAAGCCATACACAAACGCTCAAATCCCATTCCGGTATCTACGTGTTGTGCAGGAAGTTTTTCTAGAGATCCATCAGCTTTACGGTTGAATTCCATGAATACATTATTCCAGATTTCAACAACTTGCGGATGATCATTATTTACTAAACTTTTACCAGAAACTAATGCTTTTTCAGATTCTGGACGTAAATCAACGTGAATTTCAGAACAAGGTCCGCATGGTCCCTGATCCCCCATTTCCCAGAAATTATCTTTTTTATTTCCAAGAATAATTCGGTCTTCATCAATTAATGTTTTCCAGATATCCCAAGCTTCCTGATCAAAAGGAACATTATCTTCTTTACTTCCTTCAAAAACAGAAACATAAAGATTCTCTTTTGGGATTTTATAAACTTCCGTCAAAAGCTGCCAAGCCCAGTTGATTGCTTCTTTTTTGAAATAATCTCCAAAAGACCAGTTTCCCAACATCTCGAACATTGTATGATGATAAGTATCAAAACCAACATCCTCAAGATCATTATGTTTACCTGAAACACGAAGACATTTTTGCGTATCGGCTATTCTTTTGCTTTTTGGTGTTCCGTTTCCTAAAAAATATTCTTTAAACTGGGCCATTCCCGAGTTGTTGAACATTAAAGTTGGATCATCCTTAAGAACAATAGGAGCTGAAGGAACGATTAAGTGCCCGTTGCTTTTAAAAAAGTCTAGAAATTGTTTACGTACGTCTTGTGATTTCATGTTTATTAATGAGATAATTTGAAAATGTGTCAATAAATAAATGTGCCAATTTGATAATGTGACAATTAGATAATTTTAAACTAAAAATTCATAGCTCAAAACAATAAACTACCCAATTAATACATTATCTAATTATCAAATTGACTCAATTATCTAATTATTTTATTCTTGAAAAAAAGCTTCGAACAACTGAAACATTTATTAAATTTGTTCGACTAACTTATTTTACAAGCTGCAAAAATAGGGTATTTTAAAATATGGCGAAAGTAAAATATTATTACGACTCAGAAAATCTGGCTTATACGAAAATAAAAACCAGAAAAAGGATCAAAATCGGTTATGGTTTACTGTTTTTGCTGGCTTCTGCACTATTTGGATTTTTAGTTTTTGTACTTTTAATTAACACGCCTTACTTTGAAACGCCAAAAGATCGTTTACAAGCACGTGAAATTGAAAATTTGAAATTGCAATATGCCATTTTAAACAAAAAAATGGATGAAATTGATGATGTAACCGAAGCATTAGAAAATAGAGACAACAATATATACAGAGTTTATTTTAATAAAACCGAAATTCCGGATTCTATTCGAAAGGCAGGTTTTAGAGATCCAGAACGTTATAAAATATTAGAAGGTTACAACAACTCTCAACTGGTATTGAATACCACAAAACGAATTGACAGATTGTCTAAAGAGTTGGCGATTCAGTCAAAATCACTGGATGAAATTTTGAAATTGGCGAGTACAAAAGGCAATTTATTATTGGCAATTCCGGCAATTCAGCCTGTTCGAAATGAAAACTTAAAGCGAATGGCTTCAGGTTTTGGATACAGAACTGACCCTTTCACGAAAGTGCGAAAAATGCATAACGGAATGGATTTTACCGCCAACACAGGTTCTCCAGTATATGCCACAGGCGATGGCGTTGTAGAAAGAGCCGATGCCGCCGCGTCAGGATTTGGAAATCATGTGGTGATCAGGCATGGTTTTGGATACGAAAGTTTGTACGCCCATTTGAGCAAATACAACTGTCACGCCGGACAACATGTCAAACGTGGCGATGTGATTGGATACGTGGGAAGTACCGGAAGATCTGAAGGTCCGCATTGTCATTATGAAGTTCACAAAGACGGAAAAGTCGTAAATCCGTTGAATTTTTATTACGGAAATATGTCAGCTGTCGAATATGTCGCAATTTCACAAATGGCAAACCAGGAAAATCAATCATTAGATTAATACTGCAAAAAGTAGTATTTTTGGATAAAATAGAAAATTAAACAACATGCATATTGAGCTTTCAAAAGATAAAAGATATTATAGCATTGGCGAAGTTGCCAAAGCTTTTAATGTCAATGCATCATTGATTCGTTTTTGGGATAGCGAATTTGATATTTTGAAACCTAAAAAAAACGCCAAAGGCAACAGAATGTTTACGCCGGACGATATTACAAACCTGCAATTGATTTATCATTTGGTCAAAGAAAGAGGTTTTACACTCGAAGGCGCCAAAACACATTTGAAAGAGGGACAAAAGAAAACATTAGATAAATTCGAAATAATACGTAAATTAGAGACCATAAAAACACAATTAAACGAAATTAAAAACGAATTATAGCATTAATAATCAAAACTAGAAATAAACTTAAATCAAAACTGATATGAAAAAATGGTTAATCCCCGTAGGAATTATTGTTGTACTAATTGCTATTATTGCTTTTTGGTCAATTGGAATTAAAAATACTGGTTTGCAAAAAAGTCAGGCAGTTAACAAAGAATGGGGAAATGTGAGTACCACTTATCAAAGAAGAAATGACCTTATTGGAAATTTAGTAAACACAGTAAAAGGTGCTGCAGATTTCGAAAAATCAACATTGACAGCTGTAATTGAAGCTCGTGCAAAAGCAACTTCTGTAACAATTGATCCAAGCAATGTAACTCCTGAACAATTATCTCAATTTAACCAGGCTCAAAGCGGAGTATCTTCTTCTTTGTCAAGATTATTAGTTTCTGTTGAACAATATCCAACATTGAAAGCAAATGAAAACTTCTTGAAATTGCAAGATGAATTGGCTAGTACTGAAAACCAAATTTTGACTGCAAGAACTCGTTTTAACGAAGCTGTACAAGATTACAACGGTTACATCCTTTCTATCCCGAACAAATGGTTCCTGGATTACAAAGAAAAACCATACTTTGAAGCTGTTGCAGGTGCTGATAAACCAGTTGAAGTAAAATTCTAAAATCAACAATCTAAACTCTAAAATTATTTCAATGTCAAAAGTAGAAGATTTTTTATCCAAAGAAGATGAACAAACAATTGTTGAAGCTATTCGCGTGGCCGAAAAAAATACTTCTGGCGAAATTAGAGTACATATAGAACAAACAACTTCTAAAGTTCCTTTTGACAGGGCTTTAGAAGTTTTTTATGAATTAAAAATGAATGAAACCCAACTTCAAAATGGTGTTTTATTTTACTTTGCTGTAGCAGATAAAACTTTTGCTATTTGTGGAGATAAAGCAATAAATGATGTTGTAGCATCAGATTTTTGGGATTGCACCAAAGACGCAATGGTAGCACAATTTAAATCAGGAAACTTTAAACAAGGTATTGTTGACGGAATTTTGAACGCCGGAGAACAATTAAAGAAATACTTTCCGTGGTCTGAAGGTGACACTAACGAATTATCAAACGAAATATCAAAAGGATAAACAATGAAAATTTTCAAAAATAAAATCTCAGGTTCTAAAAGAATTTTTCAGTTTACCTTTTTATTAGTAGCGTTTTTTACCTCTAATTGTATTTTTGCACAGTTTGAGATTCCAAAAATACCCGAAAAACAAACTTCTGTTTACGATTACGCTAATATTTTAAGTGCTTCTGAAAAAGCTCAGCTTGAAGAAAAACTAATCCGTTATTCAGATTCTACTACGACTCAAATTGTAGTTATTACCATCGAAAGCTTAAAAGGCGAAGATGTTAGTCAACTGGCTACAAAATGGGGACAAACCTGGGGAATTGGGGGAACAAAACAAGATGATAATGGTGTAATTATTCTATTAGCCAAAAACGAAAAGAAAATTGCCATAAATCCAGGATATGGAGTCGAAGATCGCTTAACGGCAGGAATTGGCGGAACAATTATCCGAAATATTATTATCCCGGAATTCAAAGCAGGAAGTTTCTATAATGGCCTTGACAAAGGTACAGATGCTATAATTGATGTCTTTAAAGGAAAATTTAAAGGCGAACGCAAACAAACCAAAGAAAAAGATTTTCCGATATTCCCTTTTATTGTAATTGTTGTAATTGTATTAATTCTACTTTCCCGAAATAAAGGCGGTGGAGGAAATTCAGGCAATAATGGCGGTGGAGGTCCTAGCCTGCTCGATGTTATTCTTTTAAGTAGTCTTGGAAGAAGTAGCGGAAGTGGATTTGGCGGAGGTTTCGGAGGCGGATCTTCCGGTGGAGGTTTTGGCGGCGGTGGCGGAGGCTTCGGAGGAGGTTTCGGCGGTGGCGGATTCTCTGGAGGAGGTTCTAGCGGAGGCTGGTAAGTTTCAGTTTTCAGCCGCAGTTTTTAATTTAGTTTCAAGTTTAAAATCCATTTATGAGAATTAGTTTTTATTTCTTTATTTTTTGTTCTTATTTCACCTCTTATGCACAAGAGTTTGTTGACACTGATAAAATAGAAAGCGGGAAACAAATTGAAGAATTAAATACTATAATCCTTCAGGATCCAAGTGCTGAAAATTATTATTACAGAGGTTATAATAATTATATAAGCGAAAATTATCCGGAAGCATTATCTGATTATAACAAAGCGCTTTCGTTGACGCCTAATGATTTTAATATTTATTTTAGCAGAGGAAATCTAAACATAAAACTAAAGGATTATGAAGGTGCCATTGCTGATTTTTCAAAATGTATTTCATTAGATAAAAACTCTCAAAAGGCTTATTTTAACAGGGCATTTGCTGAGAGAAAAATATACAATCGAACAGGCGCAATTGACGATTATTCGAAAAGTATTGCTTTAAAGCCAGATAATATATCAGCCTATCAAAATAGGGGATTATTAAAAAAAGAACTAAATTTACATAAGGAAGCAATAGCAGACTTTGATAAAGTTATCGCAATTGACCCAAAATCAGTTGATGCGTTTCAGAATAGAGCGATTTCAAAAGCAATGCTTAATTCAAAAGATGCCTTAATTGATTTTAATGCAGCTGTAAAATTAGCTCCGGAAAATGCCGAAGTATACTTTAATAGAGCACTTTATTTTATTAATTTCAAAATAAAAGGAGATTATTGCTCAGATTTAAAAAAAGCTTTTAATTTTGGCTATTTACCGGCACAAGAAATAATAATAGAACTTTGTAAAATTTAATACCTAAAGATGTTATCACATAAAGCAAAATACGCCCTTAAGGCCTTACTTTATTTAGCAGAACAAGACGAAAATCACATTTCTAAAACTATAGAAATTGCTGATGGAGCCAACATTCCTAAAAAGTTTTTAGAGCAAATTTTATTAGATCTAAAACGTGGACGTTTTGTGAGCAGTAAACAAGGAAAATTTGGCGGATATTATCTGATAAAGTCCAAAAATGAAATTACTCTTGCAGAAATTCACCGATTATTTGACGGTGCAATTGCGCTTTTACCTTGTGCTTCTTTAAACTTTTATGAGCCTTGTTCTGATTGCAAAACCGAGGAAGAATGCAGTCTGAGACACGGTTTAATGATTATTCGCGACGAAACTCTTAAAGCGATGCAAGGCATTACTATAGCCTCTCTTATAAAAAAATAAAAAAATATTTTCTAATTCCTAGTAAATCGATAGAATTAATATTTATATTTGCAGAAAATAATTAACAAACCATTTACAAAATTTTAACCTATGAAAGTACATTTCAGTCCATCAGGTGTAACCAAAAATCTTTTGCAAAGAAAACTAAGTCAATTCACAACTGTGAAAAACAATTCATTTATGATATGTATGTGTTGGTAAAAAAAATTTTATTTTAAATTCTACTAATCACATATACTTAATGTAAAAATGAAAAATTCTATAAAAAACACCTTAACAATATTATTATTTTTAACCTTCTCTGTTTCGTTTGCACAAACTGTTGAAGGTGTAGTTTTGACAAGTGAAAACATTCCTCTTGAAGCAGCAAACATTGTTATTAAAGGAACAACTTCGAATACTATTTCAGATCAAAACGGAAAATTTACAATTGATACAAGAGGAAAAATTCCTTTTACAATACTCGTTCAATATGTTGGATATAAAACTACCGAGTTAGAATTTACTGCTTTGCCAACAGCTCCAATAAACGTAACTCTTAATGAAGAGAATGCACTTGTTGAAGTTGTCGTTTCTTCAAGACGTCGTATAGAAAAAGTTCAGGATGTGCCAATCGCGATATCAGTTATTACGGGTAAACAAGCGGAACAAACCGGAGCTTTTAACGTAAACCGTATTAAAGAACTTGTGCCTTCTGTACAGCTTTATTCTTCTAACCCTAGAAATACAGGTATCAATATTCGTAGTCTTGGTTCTCCTTTTGGACTTACAAATGACGGAATCGATCCTGGAGTTGGTTTCTATGTAGACGGTGTTTATTACGCTCGTCCAGCGGCTACAACTTTAGACTTTATTGATGTAGAACAAATCGAGGTTTTACGTGGACCACAAGGATCATTGTTTGGTAAAAACACTACTTCCGGAGCATTTAACATTACTACACGTAAACCAAGTTTTACTTCAGGTGCTGACTTTGAAGTAAGCTACGGAAATTATAACTTTTTGCAAGCTAAAGCTTCGATTACAGGAGGTTTGACTTCAAAACTGGCAGGTCGTTTGTCTTTTTCAGGTACTCAACGTGATGGTTTAATCGATAATGTTGCTACAGGAAGACCTACAAACACTTTAAACAATCAGGGAATTAGAGGTCAATTACTTTATACTCCTACAGAAAACACAAATATTATATTAGCCGCAGATATTACAACGCAACGTCCTGATGGATATGCGCAAGTAGTTGCCGGAGTTGCTCCAACAAAAAGAGCTGCTTATCGTCAGTTTGATGCCATTATTAAAGACTTGAATTATCAATTACCAAGTTTAAATGCTTTTGATCGTAAAATTGACCACGATACTCCATGGCGTTCAAATCAGGATATGGGAGGTATATCTTTGAATATTGATACAAAAATTGGAGGCGGAACTCTTACTTCAACTACAGCTTGGAGATTCTGGAACTGGGATCCATCAAATGACAGAGATTTTACAGGATTACAAGTTTTAGCAAAATCTCAAAACCCAACAAGACAAACTCAATTTACTCAAGAAGTTCGTTATGCTGGTCAGCTTACCTCTAAAATAAGTGGTGTTGTAGGTGTATTTTTCATCGACCAAACATCAAAAACAAATGGTACTGAAGAATCTGGTAATGCACAATGGAGATTTGCACAAAGTACAACTAGTCCGTTATGGAAAACTCCGGGCCTTTTTGAAGGATACGGAATCAAAACTGACGCTAGTATCAGATCATCAAGTGCTGCAGTATTTGGACAATTGGACTGGGCAATTACAGAACGTTTCCATATTTTACCAGGTTTAAGATATAACTTTGATAAAAAAGAAGCTGATTATGCTCGTAAAACATACGGTGGTCTTCAAACAACTGATCCGGCATTAATTGCTTTGCAAAAATCAGTTTACTCAGATCAGTCATTTGCATCAGATACTGATAAAACTGACTTCTCAGGAAATTTAACATTGACTTACAAAGCGTCTGATAAAATCAATGCTTATGCAACTTATGCAAAAAGTTACAAACCAGTTGGTGTAAACGTAGCCGGACTTCCTACAGATTCAAAAGGTCAGCCTTTATTAGATCTTGCGGTAATTAAACCAGAGAAAGTAAGTCACTATGAGGTTGGAGTAAAAACTTCTCCTTTCAGAAATTCAGTATTCAACTTAGCGTTCTTTAATACTGAAATTAAAGATTTTCAAACAAACGTTCAGGCTGCTGAATTGGGTGTAAACCGTGGATATCTTGCAAATGCAGATAAAGTACGTGTAAGAGGTGCAGAATTAGACGCTAGTTTTGTAGTTAACAGAAATCTAACGATAAATGGAGCTGCGACTTATACAGAAGGAACTTATGTGAAATTCACAAATGCACCGCTTCCGTTAGAAGAAACAGGAACTACTGTTGGTGGAGTTCAGGTAGCTTATAAAGATGTTTCAGGAACAGATTTACCTGGTGTATCAAGATGGGCAGGATCGTTAGGTGGTGAACTTTCTGATGATGCTAAATTCTTTGGAAACACAGGAAAAATATTCCTTGCTGTTGATTCTTATGCACGTTCTGAATTTTCTTCAAGCCCTTCAGCTTCAAAATATTTAGTAGTTCCGGGTTATGCGATTTTTAATGCTCGTTTAGGTTTCCGTGCTTCCGAAGGTTTATCGATTCACTTTTGGGGACGTAACCTTTTGAACAAAGATTACTACGAACAATTATTGCCAGCAGGTGGAAACACAGGACAATATGCGGGTGTAATTGGAGATCAAAGAACATACGGAATCACTTTGAAATATAAATTGTAATCCGTTAGTTAATTTTTTATATACGCAAAGCGAGGCAGGTTTTTAAACTTACCTCGCTTTTTTGTTTGTTATGAAATCACAAAATAACATCTAAAACGAATTTAAAAATCTATTTCCCCTTCTATAGATAATTTCTGATTTGTATATATTCGCATCCTGAATTTATATCGATAAAATGAAATTTGTCAAAACACTGTTCTTATTAGGCTTTATAAGTCCTTTTTTATCGGCACAAAATCTCAAAAAAACAGATCAGCAAACGCTAACCTGGATTAGGTATTATAATATTTTGCCTCTTACTGAAAAATGGGCAATTCATTCTGAATTTGACAATCGCAGTTTTTTGAATCCTGTTCATGAAAATCTATTTGTTCTTAGATTTCAAGGAAGATATCGGGTTCATAAAAACATTGATTTAGGCGCAGGTTTGGCTTATTTTAATGTGAATACGCAAGATCCTAAAATCGATCCTGATTATTCAATTCCGGAATATCGCATTCAGCAAGATGTCACTTTTATTAATGACATTGCCAAAGTAACTTTTCATAACCGTTTTCAGCTCGAAGAACGCTTTACTCAAAAAGCAAATAAAATAGAATTACTGGATGATTTCTATTTCGCTTTCCGTTTTCGCTATAGACTACAATCTACTTTTGACCTTTGGAAAAAAGACGAACGTAGCTTAAAAGGAACTATTTCTGATGAAGTTATGTTTAATTTCGGAAAAGACAATAAAAGAAATACTTTCGATCAAAACAGATTATATATTGCATTACGTTATCATTTTAACCCAAATGTTGGTTTAGAATTGGGATATCTAAAAAGCTTTCAACGACGTGCAAGCGGTGTGGATTTTTACGATCGGGATATTATTCGTTTTACGGTTTATCATAGAATTGAGAGGAGAATTAGATAATTAGATAATTTGATTACCTATTGTTAGACCTGACAGGTTTATATAGAACGTAAAACAAAAAGACGCACTGCTGTGCGTCTCTACTTTAAAAACTTTGTACCTTTGTACCTTTGTACCTTTGAACCTTTGTACCTTTGAACCTTTGTGCCTTTGGATCTCTGAACCTTTGAACCTCCCCTAATCTCTTTGCTTTCTTTTCCCTCCTTTTTCTGCTGCAAAATTTCCTATTTTATAGGCTAGAGAAAACATTACGTAACGCTTTAGAACCGTGTTTTCTTCGTCACGAATTGAGGTTGCTGAAATGGTTCTTGTGGCACTTTGATTTTGATTCAGCACATCATAAACTTTAATTTTTGCATATAATTTTTTATCCAAAAATCCATAAGACAAACTTGTATTCCATAAGAAGAAATCTTTCTTGAAATCACTCGAAATGTTCGAATTATAAGTATATCCAAAATCATTTCCGAAGATGAAATTCAAAGGCCAGTAATTCGTTGTCTGCACATTGATTCTGTGCACAACATTTGAAGTTGCATCACGCGTGTAATTTTCATACTTAGTCTCATTATATGACAAACTGTACGATGGCGAAATCGACAATAACTCACCATATTCATAGGTCATATAAACTCTTGGCGTAATTGCCGTTGCTTTTGCATTGTATAAAACAGCATTTGTAAAACCTTTATCAAAAGAATAACTTCCGTTGATTCCTAAACCATATCTCAAAACATGCGCATCTCTTTTAACCGACTGATTCCAGTTTCCGCCAATCGAAGCAATATAAGTTCCGGATATATTAGCATAAGTAGTTGTTCTTTTTCCGCTATCGTCATAAATTGAAGTCGAAACTACATCATTATTATAAAAATCTGCTTTGATAAACATACTATAACCGGAACGTGTTCTAAAATCAAAATTCTTAAAATCAATTCCGGCACTGCTCTTTTCTACCGGATTTAAATTTGGATTTCCGATAACTGTATTCAATGGATTTGTCAAATTTAAAACCGGCAATAATTGCGTCGCACTCGGCAATGAATTCGAATAATCGTATTTTAAAGTCAAGTTTTTAGAACGGCTAAACTTATATCTTATCAAAGCATTTGCAAATGGCAAAGCATATGTTTTATTCAAATCAGTTGAATTTCCTAAATAAAGAGAATGATTATCATAATCAATAATCGAAGTTTTGGTGCTCAGATTAACAATGAATTTACTTTTTTTCCAGGTAATTCCAAATTTAGGACTAACTGAACTTTGTCTTGAACTAATGTAATTTGTCAACGATAAATTCAAATTAGAATAGGTTTCTGTGGCACCATCAAAATCAAAAGTCTTTTGATCGTTTACTGTTTTTTCCCAATCAAAATCAGATCCAAATCTAATTTTTAGCGAATCTGTAATTGGTTCTGTATATTCCAAATCCAAAGAATAAGAATCAGAACTTGTATTATTTTTACTGTTTTGATTTCGTTCATCATTTGGTTTTCCATCCTGATAAAAAATAGTCTCAGAAAGATTCATTGTATTCGAATCGTTTCTGGTGTTATTATTACCGAAAACCACACTTAGATTACGCGATTCTTTTTCAAAAGTTTTATTGAAATTAATCGTATTCATGAAATTATTATTCGTGCTTTCGCTTTTAGATTCTGATTTACTTTCGTTCAATGCCACTCCGTTTTCATCTTCAGACGCTGTACTTGATTTCGAATCACTATTTGCTCTGGTTTGATTAAAAGTTGGCGCAATATAAATATGAGTTGTTGGATTAATTCTGTAATCTAACTCCAGATTAGCCTTATTTCCCGTATTTTCATTTCTTGCTTTCGAATCTGATGCCGTTAGAATATTTCCCGTTGGCAAAAAATTAATTTGATTTGATTTACTATCGTTATTATTAATCGAATTCGAAAAATTATAACTGCTTGTAATGTCTAATTTTTTAGACAATGCATCAAAATAATTAATTCCTGCCAAATTAGATTGTGTGATTCCTTTTCCTCCACCGGAACTTTGGTTCATATTTTTACTATTTCTCCCGCCGCCCATACTATCAAAAACATCATCCATAGAAAAACCCGTCGAATTGATATTATTCGAAGATGCCAAAACACTAATTTTTTGTTGATTCTTGAAAAAATTCAGCATTAAACTACTTTCATAACGATCATCAGAACCGTAACCGCCGAGTATTTTTCCGAAGAAACCTTTATTCTTCTTTTCGTCAATTGTTAAATTTATACTCGAATAATCTGATGTAGATTCTTGTTTTGCGAATTCTTCTTTCTTGGTTTTAAAATCCGAAACCTGAACTTTCTTGATAATATCGGCAGGCAAATTTTTAAGAATCAAAGCTCCGTCTTTATCAAAAAAGGTCTTTCCGTTGACTAGAAACTGCGTTACTTCACGCCCGTTTACGGTAACTTTTCCGTTATTATCAACATCAACGCCGGGCAATTGTTTCAATAAAGCTTCGACATTGGCATCCGGACGAACTTTATACGAAGACGCATTAAATTCCAGTGTATCTTTTTTAACTGTAATTGGCGGTGCTTCGGTTTTGATCACTACATTATTCAGCGCATTTACACTTTCTAATAAATACAATTTACCAAAATCTTTGCTTTCCAAAAGTCCTTTCTGTTCTTCAACCAAAGGCTGATATCCCATATAATTTACTTTCAGGAAAACAGGTTTGTCTATTTTTTTAGTATTGATTCTAAAAACTCCATTTTTATCTGTAGTTGCATATTCGATAACCGTAGAATCTTTTACGGTCGAAAAATAAACGGTCGCCATTTCCAACGGCAATTGTGTATTGATATCAACAATGGTTCCTCTGATCACAATATCATTACTTTGCGCATTCGAGACAGAACAAATAAGAAGAAAAAATAATAAATAAGCGAGAAATTTGGTCATAAGAAAGGGTTAGTTATGCTAGTAAGACTAACAAAGAAATCAAAGGTTTAACGGGGTATTCAAAGTTTTATTAGGTTTTTTATCTCAAATATATCAAAACACTTCTGTTTAAAAAGGATTCTAAATTTTATTTTTCGAAAAAAAACTACTAATTCGCAATTCTCAAACTTCTCTTTTATTTTGATTTCCACCTTCAAAAAAGGCTTGCAAAAAGGGGGAATTACCCCTTATAAAAACAGTAATTCACCTTGCTCCTATCTTATAAAAATACAAAACCTTTGTGATGTAGAATTCAAAAGACAAGACCATTTTAAAGATTCTGAAATAGTGCTTCAGAAACATCAAAAAAAACTAGTACAGACAATTTAAACCAATTAATCATGAAAAATATTTTTAAAGGAACCTTACGAGGATATGTATGTGAGGATTGTATTGAGGCGATATCCGGAGTTGAAGTTTTATTTTATCTTCCGTATAGAAAAGAAACCCGCCCAACTAATCAGGTTACAAATGCTAAAGAAACATTTCATTATGTATCGAAAGAGGAAGCAAAACAAAGACAAGAGCTATATATTGGCAAAGCCAAAACGGATCCAAAAGGAGATTTTGAATTTGAAATTGACGAAAGATATTTAGGATCTGATTTAGATATCGATTTTATTTGCGGAACTGTTCCTCCAAAATTTCCAAAACCAAAAAGAGACGAAATTGTACAATTTCATATTACGACATTATCAATACATTCTGAACTTGAACAACAAGCAAAAGACCTAAACTCCAGATGGCAATGTAATATTGCTTATAAATGGTGGTGCTACATAAGAGGTCATTATTTTGATGCGTGGGTTATTTGCGGACATTTGAGAAATTGCAAAACCGGAAAACCAATTGCTAATGCAAAAGTTACCGCAATGGATGCCGATTTTCTAACAGATGATAATTTAGGATCTGATACAACAGATGCTTCGGGACATTTTAGAATCGATTATACCTCAGCAGATTTCAAAAAAACCTTTTTATCACCATGGATAAATGTAGAAACTGATCCTAATTTCCTTTCCTTTCAAAGTGGTCCGGATGTTTATTTCAAAGCCGAATTAGGTGGAACAACTTTAATTAATGAGACCAAAGCAAATGCACGCAAAAATGTAGGCTATTGTCTATGTGTAAATTTATGTTCAGAAATAGCTGTGATTGATCCTGTTGAACCATTTCCAAGTGCCTGGACAGGAATTGGACTTGCTTTTAGTTCTTCTTTCGGTGTAAGCCCAAATGATTTTGATGCCGATGGTTTTGCAGGTTCCGGCAAACATGTATTGTACAATACTATTCGTTTAACGGGACAAGCTGCTTTAAGATCAGCAGCAGGAAACCCAATCGAATATCGTTTTAGAGTTAGTAATACAACGGCTCCAAATAATACTGTGGCTTTGCCAGCTTCAGATTTCACCAAAATTGTTGGTGTAACTCCAGGTTTATTTGTGCCAAGTGTAGTTTCTAAACTTACCCGAAAAGTTTTCTCTTTCATCCTAAATGATATATCTGTATCAAGCCACCAATCTGATTTTGATGCCGAAGGTTGGTTTGATGTAAATCACGCCATCGAAAGAACTTTAATAGAAAAAGGATTAACTCCCGCAGATTTAGCTCTTTATAATGTTATCGAAGAAGACACTTTGATTTCTCTGGACACAACCAAATTAACAACTGCTGTAGGCATTACTCCGGGAAGTATTAATCCTGGGCAAAATATTCCTCCGGCAAGTAAAGCTCCGCTGGAAAAATTTGCAATACGATTCGAAATCAGAGAAGTGATCAACAAAGCAACCAATAGCTTTGGCGTAATTGGAGGCGATGGAAAAACACTAAATTCTGTTGTAATGAACAATACTCCAATATACAGACAATTGTCTATAAAAGAGTTGGAAGAAAGCACACTTTGTACTCCAGTAAGCGGCACAATACATGCTAAATACACTTTATATCACCGCTATTTGTCAACTTGCAAATTGAACATCAGAAAAAATAGTGAAAGCACAGAAAGAGACATTATAGACGGTATCATTAATACTGCACCAGCTGTTGACGAAAGAACAAATAGTAGTTCTCAACTAAACGATCCGCCAAGTTTAGCACGTTGTACTTATATCGTAAAACTATATTCGTCTACCCGAAAACACGATGGCGACAACGGCGATTCTGATGGAGGTACACCACTTGAACAACTTTTCTTCTACGATGTTTAACAACCATTTCTAAATAAACCACAAAAAAAAAGCAACATTTCAAAATTCAAAATGTTGCTTTTTTAATGCTACAAAAGAGAATTTTATTTCTCTCTGATATAAATATCGATTGGTACTCCTGCGAAGTCCCAATTTTCTCTAATTTTATTCTCCAAATATCTCTTATATGGCTCCTTAACGTATTGTGGCATATTTGCAAAAAACACAAACTGAGGCGTTAATGTTGGCAACTGCATACAATATTTAATTTTCACATATTTACCTTTTGTTGCTGGCGGCGGATAAGCTTCAATAACTTTCAACATATATTCGTTGAATTTTGAAGTAGCAATTCTTTGTTTTCTGTTTTCAAAAACCTGAACCGTAGCTTCAAGTGCTTTCAACAAACGTTGTTTCGTTAAAGCCGAAACGAACAAAATTGGCACATCTGTAAAAGGCATTAATTCTTTTTTGATTTTCTCTTCGTAATCACGGGTCGACATGGTATCTTTTTCAACCAAATCCCATTTGTTTACCAAGATTACAACACCTTTACGGTTTTTCTCAGCCAACCAAAAAATACTTTGATCCTGACCTTCAAATCCACGAGTTGCATCGATAACCAAAATACAAATATCTGCATGCTCAATTGCACGAACAGAACGCATTACGGAGTAAAACTCTAAATCTTCTTTAACCTTAGCTTTACGACGGATTCCCGCAGTATCAACCAAGTTAAATTCAAAACCAAAACGGTCAAATTTAGTATCAATTGCATCACGAGTAGTTCCTGCAATATCTGTAACCATAAAACGATCCTGACCAATTAATGCGTTGATAAAGCTTGATTTACCAGCATTTGGACGTCCAACAACAGCAAAACGAGGTAAAACCACTTCTGGTTGAACCGGTTCTGGTTTAACAGGAAAAGATTCGATTAAAGCATCCAATAAATCTCCTGTTCCACTTCCTGAAATACTTGCAAACGTATAATAATCTCCTAAACCAAGATTATAAAACTCCAAAGCATCTTTTTCACGCATTGCGTTATCTACTTTATTAACAGCCAATAAAACTGGTTTTGTTACCTTACGCAATAAGCGCGCAACAACATCATCCATTGGTGTAATACCTTCTTCTACATCAACAACAAAAATAATAACATCTGCTTCATCGATCGCAAGCTCCACTTGTTTACGGATTTCACCTTCAAATACGTCATCAGATCCACGAACATATCCGCCGGTATCAATCACAGAAAACTCTTTTCCGTTCCACTCGCTTTTACCGTAGTTTCTATCTCTGGTAACTCCAGAAACCGAATCTACAATAGCTTCTCTTCTTTGTATCAGCCTATTAAAAAGGGTTGATTTCCCCACATTAGGTCTTCCTACTATCGCAACAATGTTATTCATTTGTGTAAATTTTAGATTTTAGACTTTAGATTTTAGACTTTAGTTTCCTAAAATTCTATCACTTATAATTCTAAAATGCTTTATTTTAATTTTTTGCAAAGGTAGTTAAAAAAGTGACTAAGTCGCTAAGTTTCTAAGTACCTAAGTTTTTTATTATTTTTCCTGTTATTTAATGAGGATTTTCAGGAGCTATTTCCTGCTATCCGTTTCAATCTTTTCCTGGCTAAAGAAGCCAGAAAAAGGATTTCCACTTCTATCAGGGCTAGGGCTTCAGTTTTTAGTATCAGTTTTCAGTTTTACAAGAAACATTTCATATCTCACAATAACCCTTTCACAACATGAAACCTGAAACAAATCAACGATTAAACACTTAACAAATTAAACCTTTTACCGTTCCAATTTCCCATTTCAAACCTGAAACTTGAAACTTGAAACAAACAAAACCCTTACTGGTTATAACCAAATCGTTTCAACATATTAGCATTGCTTCTCCAGTTTTTATTCACCTTAACAACAAGTTCAATATGAATTTGTTTTCCGAAAAATTTCTCCAAATCAGCACGAGCTTCTGTACCAACTTTTTTCAAAGCTGCACCTTTATGTCCAATAATGATTCCTTTTTGAGTTTCGCGTTCCACCATAATAATCGAACGGATTCTGATAATGGCTTCGTCTTCAAAAAACTCTTCAGTAACGATTTCAACCGCATACGGAATCTCTTTGCTGTAATTCAACAAGATTTTCTCACGAATGGTTTCGTTTACGAAAAAACGTTCCGGTTTGTCTGTTAATTGATCTTTTGGATAATATGCAGGAGATTCTGGCAATAATTCAATGATTCTACCAAAAACTTCCGGTACATTAAAATTCTGTAAAGCCGAGATTGGGAAAATTTCAGCATTTGGCACTTTTGCAGTCCAGAATGCAACTTGTTCCTCTAATTGTTCCTGATTTGAGTTGTCGATTTTATTCAACAATAACAAAACCGGAATTTTAGCGTGGATAATTTTATTAAAGAAAGCCTCGTCTTTTAAATCCTGCTCTCCTATTTCGACCATATAAACCAGAATATCAGCATCTTCAAAAGCCGATTTTACAAAGTTCATCATCGATTCCTGCATTTCATAAGCCGGTTTGATGATTCCTGGAGTATCCGATAATATAAGTTGAAAATCTTCGCCATTCACGATTCCAAGAATACGGTGACGAGTTGTTTGTGCTTTTGATGTAATAATCGATAATCTTTCTCCAACAAAGGCGTTCATCAATGTTGATTTTCCAACGTTTGGATTCCCGATGATGTTTACAAAACCTGCTTTATGTGACATTTGCATATTATTTATTTTGCAAAGGTAGTCATATCAACTCAATACAGAAAATAAAACATTTTTTAATCTTTTCGTTGGATTTCTCAAAAAACGGCGTATCTTTGCACCCGAAACATCGCGGGATAGAGCAGTAGGCAGCTCGTCGGGCTCATAACCCGAAGGTCACAGGTTCGAGTCCTGTTCCCGCTACTAAGAGAAAACACCACTTGAAAAAGATGGTGTTTTTTTCATTTATAGCACTTTGTATTTATGGAAGAATTTGTTGTTTACATTCTTTATTCTGAAAAATTCAATAAAAATTATACTGGTTATACTTCCAATTTAATTGAAAGATTCAAATCTCATAATATTCTTGAAACAAAAGGATATACTTTAAAATTTAGAACCTGGAAAGTAATTCATGTTGAATTTTTCAATTCAAAATCTGAAGCTATGACAAGAGAAAAATATCTAAAAACAGGAATTGGAAGGGAGTTCATTAAAAATCTTATTAAAAGCCAATAGCTCGTCGGACTCATATCCGCCGCGGCGGACACAGGTTCGAGTCCTGTTCCCGCTACTAAGACAAAGCTTCAGAGAAATCTGGAGCTTTTTTTGTTTTGAACCACTTTGTTTAAACAAAATTGTGCAAAGCCAGAGATATTTGCACAGTTTTTAATTGAATACTTCGAAGAGCGGGGGTGTTAACGAGCGAGACGCTCGCGCCAGCAAAGGCTTTTTCTTCATCAAGTTAATTGCCCAAATCAGTTGTAGTAGCTTTCACTGTGCTCGATTTTAGGATTTAGAATGTGCCTTGGGTTTGGATTATTTCCTGTTTCTTTAAAGACTATATCTGAAACGTTTTCTAATAGCAACGCCTCTTTTAATCGTGGAGAAATATATGTTCTGCTTGAAAATATTGGTAAAGAAAACAAATCCAATTCCTTGTCAAAAGTTTCTTTTAAAACGATTTTTTCTGCGCGCCAATTAACTCCAAATAAATCCTTTTCGTTAATAATTTCATTTATAAGGGATTCATTATTTGGATGAACTTTATACAATTCGTTTATTTTTGCTGAAATTGACTGGTTTGAATTTCTAATCGTATATAAATCTGAAATAGAATTGATTTTTAAATCTATAACTTTTTCGTTTTTTGAAAATGTTATTTCGCTTTTCGAAAAATCTATATCATCGTAATAATCAGAAATGTGTTTGCAGTCAAAATTAAACCAATGATAATCATATCTAACGAGTTTTTTTGAAAATAGAGTTTTTTCCTTTCTATAGGCTTCTGCTGGAACAAAATCGTGATTTGGTAGCTTGTGCTTCTGAAGTATAGTTTTGACTTTGTCATTAACAATAAAATCTTGTAAAGAATGAACGAAATCATTTATTGAGTTAAACTCTTTTTCATCGTAAAGTTTAATCCAAATTGGTGGCTTTTCAAAAGGGAATTTTTTGTATTCGGTTATATAATCTCTGTAACTATGAATGTTATAAGAAAGATCGTAACATTCATCCATCATTTCTCCAGCAGATGAATCATTTACAATTAGGATTTCATATTTCATACAATGTTTCTTTTTTGTGATACCCCTCTCCTACGAAGTGTTCTTTTTTTTTATGCTACACAAATGTTCTGTGAGCTTTGCGTCATTTTAAACAAATATAATTGAAAAACAAAAACTGCGCAAAACTCACAGAACATTTGCGCAGTTTTTCATGGTCACACTCCGAAGAGCGAAATTACCAAATTGTTATTCTGTCTTTCTTCGGCAAAAACATTTTATCTCCGGGTTTTAGATTAAATGCATCGTAAAAAGGTGTAGTATTCATTAGAGGACCATTAACACGCCAGTTTGGTGGAGAATGCGGATTATTGTTAATCCACAAACGCAGGAATTCGTCTTTCATTTTTACTCGCCATATTTTGGCTAAAGAAATAAAGAAGCGTTGATCCGGAGTATAACCGTCGATTTTTGTATTTCCTTTTCCTTGTTCGGTCATTTTAAAAGCGTCGTAGGCAACTGCTAATCCAGCAATATCTGCCGTATTTTCGCCAACTGTCATTGCGCCATTAATGTGTAGATCGCCCAAAACGGTATATGTACTGTACAAATTGATAACTTGCTGTATTCTTGATTTAAACTGTGCATAATCTTCTTTTGTCCACCAGTTTTTTAGGTTTCCATCTTTATCATATTGAGCACCTTGATCATCAAAAGTATGTGTTATTTCGTGACCTATAACCATTCCGATACCGCCGTAGTTAAGTGCATCATCTGCATTATTATCAAAATATGGAGGTTGCAAAATACCTGCAGGAAAAACAATTTCATTTGCCGTAGGATTATTATATGCCGTAACGGTTGGAACTGTAGTAAACCATTCTGATTTATCGACTGGTTTGCCCAATTTTGCCAATTGAAATTGATAGGCATCTTTTGAAGCCGAAACCATATTCTCAAAATAAGTATTTCTGGCTACCTGTACATTGCTATAGTCTCTCCATTTATCCGGATATCCTATTTTCTTAGTCATGGCTGCCAATTTTTCTTTTGCTTTTTGTTTCGTAGCTTGACTCATCCATTCCAATTTGTCAATTCTTTTGGCGTACGCTTTTTGAAGATTATTCACGAGAGTTAACATCCGCTTTTTAGCATCTTCTGAAAAGTATTTTTTTACATACAATTCGCCCAACGCATCACCTAAATAAGTATCTAGGACATTAGCCATTTTTTCGCCACGTGTTTTTTGAACAGCCTGACCTGAAAGCACTTTGGTATACTCAAATGAAGCATCCGCAAAAGGCTTACTTAAATCATCTGCATATCTTTCCAGAGAATTTGCTTTCAAATAAATTTTCCAATTATTAATAGGAATCGTTTTTAAAAGTTTATTAAGAGCATCATAATAAGCAGGTTGACCTACATTAATAGAATCGGTTTTGGCACCTAAATTATTTAAAAAAGTCGTCCAGTCTATATTAGGGTTTCTTTTTGCAAGAGCTACCACAGCCAATTTATTGTAATTTGCCTGCACATCTCGAAGTTCAACTTTTGTTTTATGCGAAACGGCGAGTTGTTTATCAATATCGTAAACCAAATTAGCATTCTTTTCAGCCTCTTTGGCGTTGCTGCCTATTTGCTGAAATAATGTAGCAAGGTATTTTTTGTACGCTTTTTGTATGGCAACAGTTGATGAATCTGATTTGAAATAATAGTCTCTGTCAGGCAAACCAATACCCGTTTGATAAAGTTGCGCAATATTCATACTACTATTTTTTTCATCGGGCGAGACTCCAAAAGCTATAATAGACGAATTGTTCACTTTTACTTCATTAGCCACAAAATTCATTAAGGATGGTAAATCGTTAATTGCTTCAATTTTGGCAAGTAATGGTTTGATAGGTGTATAACCGCGTTTGTCAACAGTTACAGTATCCATACCTGATGCATAAAAGTCCCCTACTTTTTGCGCTATACTTCCTGCCTCATTCTTGCTTTTCGAAATACTGTCTAATATTCCTTGCAGGCGCATTCGTTGTGGGTAATTCATAAACATATAAACACCAACTCCTGCTTGAGATGCAGGTATTTGTACAGAATCGTACCATTTGCCATTTACATATTTAAAAAAATCATCACCAGGTCGCAATGTGGAATCTATGCCAGTGATCGCGATATTTTTCTTTTCCTGATGTTTTGAGCACGCTGTAAGAGCTAAGAATGCAATGAAGAGCATTAATGAATTTTTCATAATCTGGTCTATTTCTATTAAAATGAACTGAAAAATATTTGAAGGCAAATATTTTAAAATGTATATACTTGGTATAGTTAATTTTAGCAGAACAATATACAAATTCAGTTTTTAATACTAAAATTTTTGTTAGAATGCTTCTCGCCACTAAGTAAAAAATTTCTGAAAAATCCGGAACTGTCAACATCTTGTTCTGTTCACAAGTGAGACGCTCGCTCCAACTGCGAAGAAAAGCATAGAAATAAATAAGTCCTAAAAACGATTTTAATCGAAATCTCGTCTACTTTTGCCGAATGTTAGAAATTCTTTACCAAGACGAATATATTATTGCAATTAATAAACCAAGCGGATTGCTGGTTCATAAATCATTTTATGCGCGAGATGCAAAAGTTTATGCTATTCAGGAATTGAGAAATCAAATAGGTCAACACGTTTATCCTATTCATCGGTTAGACCGAAAAACATCTGGTGTCTTGTTATTTGCGTTGGATAAAGATGTTTTGAAAATTATGAATGATCGTTTCGCCACACGCGAAGTCGAAAAAAAATATTTAGCTATTTTACGTGGCTGGTCGCCCGAAGAACTAACAATTGATTATGATTTAATCAATGATGATGACATTAAACAAAATGCAATAACATACTTTCATCGTTTGCAAAATGCCGAAGTTGAGTTAGAATTTAACAATAAACCAACCTCACGATATTGTTTGGTAGAAGCGATTCCTGAAACTGGACGTATGCATCAATTACGAAAACATTTTAAACATATTTTTCATCCCATTTTAGGAAGTCGGCCACATGGTTGTAACAAACAAAATAAATTATGGCTTGAGAATTATGATCTGAAAGGAATGATGCTTCACGCACATCAGTTAATTTTTAATCATCCAATAAAAAATGAACAACTAATTCTGAATGCTAAGATTAATGCAGAGTTTAGCAGAGTTGGTACTATTCTTAAACTGGATTTGAGTAAATATCAATAGAGTAATAATCCTCAAAAAAGGGATTAGATATTTCAATACTTCACGCTACTAAAAACAAAAACACCACTTAAAAAAAGTGGTGTTTTTGTTTAATGTCGCATAACAGTTTTGCGATCGCTTTTTTATTTATTCTCCTTCTTTGTCAATTTCTTTTATAATTTCTCTTGCTTGCTTAATAGCATCTTCATAAGGTTTTTGACCGGATTTGGTAAAATTATCAATACCTGACAAAATAATCTTTGTTTTCTTTCTTAGTATCGCTGTATTTATATCTTCATCTTCTTTTCCGAATATTAATAAATCTACATATCTAGAAGTAAGTTTTTCGTATGCCTTTTCGACAAGCTCTACCTGTGGAATAGTTTGCTGATAATAAGTCAAAATCTTGTTTCTTACGTTTTGATTCTCTATTGTATTTATTTTTCCACTAGATTTAAAACCTTCATATCGTCCATTATTTACTACTGTATTAATGAAATTTGTACCTGAATTAATTTGTTCGTGATTAGCTTTAAGACTATCTATTTTTTGTGGCGTAAGATGTAAAACAAATGATATTTGTTGTTGCGTTTGATTTAATGTTTTTTTTGTGTCTTCCAGATTTGAAATATCATTTTGTAAATCTTCTTTTAACCCATTTAAAAATATTTGTGCATCTTTATGCTGATGCCTTTCCTCGCTCCAAGAGTGAAGCCAAATTGAAAGTGTAACTGCAAATACAATAATTAAAATTTCCGCGAGTACTTCTTTTACTTTTTCTTTGAATGAGTGGTTTTTATTGTTCATTTCTGAATATATGTTTTTTGTGTGTTTTATTATTTCGTCTTGCATTTTTTAGTTTTGTAATTTTAAATCTGATATTGGTGGCAGTTTATTTTAGTACTCTATTTAATCCTCACTTTTAAATGAATGACTTTCACTTTCTGATTCTTTAGATTTTACTAAAACTAAATTATCTTTCTTTAAAATAAATGTATCTTCTTCTTTATAACTCCAGGATTTCTCAGTGCGCATATTTACACCATTTGCTTTAAAGGTTATTTTGATTGTATCACCTTTAGTAACAACATTTATGTAATCGAATGTGTTCTGAACACTTGCTGTAAATGGAACTGCAGAACAATCTTTTAAACGATCTAACTGTTTTTTATCATTTTTAAACCACTTTCTTAAAAAATTCAAATGTTCATCTGAACATTGATAACCAATATTAAGTGCTGTATTAATTTTGCAACTTAAATTATCATATTTTACATTTGGTTCTCCGTCCCAATCACACTCACTTCCAATAAAACTTGCTACAAATCCAAGAGCTGCTTTTTCGGGTTCTGAAATGTTTTTGGAATATTCTTTATTTATAAAAATTGTATTTACAGTATCCTTTAATTCTTTGTCATATGCATCTTCTCTCCATAAAAATTTTACAGATTTGTCCGTTAATTTTATTGGAGTTTCGACTTTTAAAGTTTTAACTTCTGTTTTTAAATTTTCTGATTCATTTTTCTTTGCACAAGACATTATTAAAATCAAAAGGATTAAGCTTAGATATTTCATGTAGATAGGTGTGATAAGTATCAAACAATATTTATTTCCAAATATATAATTTTTCATGAAAAACCACCAATGAACCTCTTGTATTTTGTAAGCTTTTTTACGCCAAATGATTTTATATCTAAGTTGCTTTTTAATACAGTACAAAGAAATCCAGAATAAAATTTAAAGCAAAAAAATGCGCAAAGTCAGAGCCATTTGTGCAGCTTTTCATAAGAACACTTCGGAAATTTTTCAAAATGCTGTAGAACAATCCAAAGAATATTCTTTCAAAATAGATAATTTTAAATAAATATTAAAAATTATCTGTTTAACTAAAGAAAGGAAAAAGTCTCTCTTTGTACCTTTTTCAATGCAAAACAATCAATTATTAATCAAACAAATACACTTTTTATTAGCCCAATTTGCTGACGATTGATACTTTCTTAATCCGATACTTTCAGAATAATTAGACGAAATTTTTCAAATATTTTTTTGTGTATCTTAAAATTAGTTATAGTTTTGCACCCGCATTAGCAAAGAAGGTCCGTTCGTCTATCGGTTAGGACGCCAGGTTTTCATCCTGGTAAGGGGGGTTCGATTCCCCCACGGACTACTTAAACAAAGCTTCAGAGAAATCTGGAGCTTTTTTGTTTTAATACCATTTTCTCTTGAGTTAGATATTTGCTTTCGAATCAATGCAAAAACCTGTGGAGTTATAAAAATTAAAGATGAATTTAACCGCAAAGGGCGCAAAGTTTTTGTTATAGATTACGCTCATTAAACGCAAAGTTCGCAAAGCTTTACCAATTTAGCTTTGCGAATTTTGCGTTTATATAAAACCTTACGAATAAAAAACCTTTGCTCCCTTTGCGGTTAAAATAATTAGTCAATACAAAATATTTTATGTTTCTCCACAGCTTTTTTTGTTGATCCTTTACTTCCTCAAAAAAATTAAGATCTATCAAACCTACGATACATTATTTCTTAGAGCTACAATTGTCCTAATTTAATATTAAAAAGACTTTCGAGCAACCAAATCCAGCACATCTTTTATGATTTTTACATCGTAAATAATCCACTAGCATTTGAACTTTCTCAGCTTTTAGGATTGATTTCTCTTAATCCTTAATTGATTAATAGCTTTTCGAAAATCAAGCCACATGTATACTTAAAATTTAAATGCTCTATTTAATATTTCCAAAATTATTATACGATCTGAATCTAAAAAATTGGACAGCAACAATATAAAGTAAACTATCTGAGTTTTAACCTTATTTAAAACGATAGATTCTTATCAGCTTTATCATTCACATTACTGAATATCAAAAAAATAAAAAAATAAATGAAAGAATCTATTCGAATTCTTAACACTTATGAGTACAAACTTCAGTTTTTGCCAAAAGTAAATCCACATACGTTGTTTGACCAATCACTGCTCCAATTATATCGAATAGAAAATTATCTAAAAGGGATCGTAATACCGGTACCACCATACAGAACATCTTTTAATTTTCTTTTGTTTGTAAAAGAAGGTTTTATAAGCCAACAGGTAGAAACAGAAAATTACCTCATCGGTCCTGGACAAATATTAAACATTAAACAGGGAAGTATTACCAGAACAATTGAATTATCTGAAGATGTCAAAGGATTTTATGTCATGTATGAAAATGATGTTATAACTTCTATCGCTTTAAGCCGACAAGACACTATATTTCTTACTTCGGATCCTGTAATAAAAATTCATGAAAATGCTTATGAATTCATGACTACAGCACTAGAATTACTAGAAAAAGAGCTGCATTCAGAATGTATACATCAAGATATTTGCATTACTTTTTTTCGTGCTATTATGTTGAAAATCATTAAACATGCGATTTCTAAACCATTGGGAATGGCTCGGGAACTTGACATTACTTATAAATTCAGAGAAAAACTTCAGCAAGAACATGTAGAGCATAAAAATGTTTGTTTTTATGCGCAGGAATTAAATATTTCTGAAACATATCTGAATAAATGTATAAAGAAAGCAACCGGAAAACCTCCAAAACAATGGATTAATGAAATTTGTGTACAACACAGTCAAATATTACTCCGTGATTTAGGACGCGAAATTGCTGATGTTGCTTATGAGCTAAATTTTCAATCGCTTTCTCATTTTTCCAGAGTTTTCAAAAAGGTAACGCATCAATCGCCTTCTGCATTTCGTTTGGAAGTAAATAAATAATTGATTGTATTTTTAGATTTATAAAAATACCTAACCTTTTTAATTAATGGGTTAGGTAATTTTCATAAACTTTAAATTTCTCTTTAAAATCCTACTGTTAACCCAAAAGCTATTCGGTTTACTGCAGAATTTTGGGTTGTTGAATTAATAATTTGTTTTGAACCTCCGCTATATTCAATGCCCATTGTAAAATTTTTAGTAACATCATACAACATATTTACAGTAGCAAAGTTTAAAGCTACATGAGTGGTTTTATCATCATTATTAGTTACAAAATCACCTGAGGCATTATCATTAATTACTTTGCTTTCTACTAATGAAAAAGGTGCTGCATGATACACCATATTTGTATAACCTAATACAAGGTTGGAGTGTAAATTCTTTTTTGATCCAAAGAAATACTCAATTCCAGCTGAACCTCCGTAAACAGGAACGGTTTTGAAATCTCCATTTTGATCATAAATTCCATCATACATATTCCCTGCTCCTCCATTACCAAACAAAGCACCTGACAATGTATAAGAACCTGCAATACCAGATCCTACAAGTCCTTGTGCCATAAAATAGCTTTTTTCGTTTAGTTTGCTTTTGAAGTTTGCATTAATTCCCCAACCCATTTCAAGAGCATTAGAAGCATCTTCTTTTATGTAACGAATGCTTCGCCCCATAAAAGCCAGACGAACAAAACTTCCGTCTTGCGAATATTTTGTAAATGCCGCTATTGGATCTACAGAAAATTGACCTGGTGTACGCCCTCCGGCTATCTTAAGGTATTGTGCAGTGGTTTCTGCCCCTACTTCAAACTTCCATAATTTATCTTTACCGAAGTTGTCGTAATACTTTACCTGTAAATGTCTTGCCCAAGTCCCTGAATTTGGGCCTTCCCATTCTAATGTATTATACCACGTAGAAACACCGCCTCCAAAGAAACTCCAATCTTGTCCAACATGCCAGTGGTTATAATCGACATAAGCAACTCTTAACTGAAGATTTCCTCCAGCGCCCGGTCCTCCCCACCATTGTGCTTCTATATAGGTAGTTAATGGTCCTTTTTCAAAACCATTATAAGTAGTTTTCCAAGCCATTTGAGTTTGGTACATATTGGCATCTGCATTTTTATCTTTCAACCGATTATAAGGATCAGCTGAATTTAAATTAAGTGATTGTGACGTATTAATATCATTTCCTCCCAAATTTATATAACCATTTAATTTCAAGCGAGGTGAAAACTCCATTTCGTACATTGGTTTGCCGTCTGAAGTTTGCGCTTTTGAATCAAAAGAGATTTGTGCCTGTGATGTGTAGCTCGCAATAAGCAATAGCAAGCCTAATAATGATTTTTTTTTCATTATGATTTTAAATTTTTATGATTAGAAGGAATTGCTGTTTATCTGTACTCAGCGGGTAAAATCTTTTTAATAAGAAGGGTAATCCAGCTCGCTGCAACAAATGGGAAAGTAAGTACACTGCAACCCATTTTTAACATATATACATCTATCAAGGTCGATAGAATGATTGAAAAAAGGACATAAATTCCGTCTCTTACGCGAATGCCAGAGAAAGTGATTGCACAAAGTACGGCGTTAAAACTAAATAAACCCATGTGAATATCTGCATCAGGTTCAGCAAACTGATAAGAAATATAGGCGCTAATAACTCCTGCGGCAATTGCATATAAGGCAGCAATTGGACTGTTGATAAAGACTGCAAGAATAAATAAAATTCCGGCTATAATACTTCCCTGAAAAATCACTTCTCCAAAACCGCGTGCAACTGTTGCTAATTCATTTTGACCTGTGAGAGATTCAGCAGACATTACAGGCGTCCCAATGACATCCAGATTATGAAAAACATAAAGACAAACCCAGGTAACAAGAATAAACGGAAGTGTAAATGCTGGTATTTTACGTCGAATAAAAGCATGCTGTATTATTGCAGCCAACGCAGATCCAATAATAATGGTGATCCAAATAATGGGTTCCGGCTTAAAAAAGAAGGTTAATGCTACTCCAACAAGTGTGGCGCTAAATCCATAAAGACCTTGTTCTATTTCTGATTTATCATATTTTAATAATTGAGCCGTAATCAACCCGACTGAAGCTGATAAAATAGCCGCAATACCCATTATTGGTGAACCATAAAATATTCCGATAAGAAACAACAGTCCTGTCCAAGGGTTTTCCTGCAACATGATTTGACCTATACTGGTCAAAACCGCTTTTATATAAAGATTAATTTTTTCCATAAATTTTAAAATTTTACCAACCAAAAAACACCATTCCGATACCGCATATGGTGACAACTGCACCGCCAATAGCATGGACATAACGTTCTAGCTTGTCTGTTTTGAAAAATGAATAACCATAACGCCCCAGCAATACCATAACAAGCATGGTAAGAACTGTGAAAATGGCAAAAACGGCAATTAGCACAATGATTTCTAATGGAGACCTGCGTACTCCTGAATAAAATAATAATGGTACAAGAGGTTCACTCGGACCCATTACAAAAATGACAAACAAGATCCATGGCGTAATTTTGACACGACTTTGAGGTGCCACAACTTCTCCATGTTTATGTTCGTAGACATAAATATCTTCGTCATTATATACTTCAAAATGCTTATGTGGCTTGTTTAAATAAGCACTGCGCAATCCCCAAACAAGATATACGGCTCCAAACAAAAGCAGGCACCAACCCGAAACATTCCCTCTGATATCCTGAAACATGGATAGTTTTGACAATTGCCATCCTACCAAAACTCCTATCAATCCTAGTAATACAGAACTTAAAATATGACCTAGCCCACAAATTGTTGTCCACCAAATTGTTTTAGCCAGAGACCACTTTCTAGATCGTGACAATACAATAAAAGGCAGGTAATGATCTGGTCCAGAAGCAGTATGCAAACAGCTAATCGTTATAGCTGATAATACAAGCGTAGTTAATGTTGTATCCATTATTCACTATATGCGGCAGGCTCGATTACCTGACTGGTTACATTTATTTGTTCTTGGCTATTCCAAAATTTTTGTTGTATATGTCGAAATACATTATACAATTGTTCTCCGCCATTGCCCAAAACACGTACTATTATAGCGCTCTCAAATGGCTGTGATAGTCCAAATGCTATTTCTTCTTGTGATTCTAAATAAGTAAAAGTATCTTCAAAAATAGCCTCTAAATCCTGTGCTCCGGTATTAATATAAATTAATGTACCCTGATGTGTATAGCCTTCCATTTGTCCTATGGTTTGGATGTCGGCTAAAAGAGGCTGTAATAATACATTGTCTTTTAAAACAAGTTTCCCATTGTGGAATACTTCTGTTAGATTCTGAAATTTTGAATAACGAAATATTTCTCCGGAATGCTTTCGTCCACAAGTAATTATTTCGCCTAATGTCAGACTGCAGTTATCTTCCAGATTTATTATGTTATGTGCCTTAAAAATAGAATGTTCATGAGGTACTATCGGATGCTGTACATAACTAAAAGTACTACCAGAGATTAGTGAAACTTTCATTTCCTGTTGTGCTCCATTTTCCATATTAAACAAACGCTGGTACGATTGAGATTCAAGAAGCAAACGACTTTCCGACTCTATTTGAATGTTTATATCATAATGGTCTTTGTCAAGTATGCCCGGAGAAGAACTCATAAGCATCAGGTACAAAGAAGGATCAGATCTGTCTTCACCAATATTGGCTAAACGAAAGGGTCTGGTAAAGAATGCGTCTTTTAGATAAGAACGTCCATCTTTATATCCGCTGACAATATTTAATCTATTGATCATTTATAATAATTGAATGTTGTGTAATCGATTAGGCTATCTAACCAATTCCGGCTCTTCGGTATTTTCAAGTAATGCGTATTTTTTGATCCAGCCAATAACCGAATCAAGTCCTTGAAGACTCATAAGATTTGTGAATACAAAAGGCTGACCGTTACGCATTTTTCTTGCATCATGTTCCATAACACCCAAATCTGCATTTACATAAGGAGCAAGGTCAATTTTATTAATTATAAGCAAATCAGATCTCGTAATACCAGGTCCGCCTTTGCGAGGTATTTTATCTCCCTCTGCAACATCAATAACAAAAATGCTCACATCTGCCAAATCAGGACTAAAAGTCGCTGATAAATTATCGCCGCCACTTTCGATTAAAATAAGCTCAATATCCGGAAAACGAGACGCCATTTCTTCAACAGCTTCAAGGTTCATACTCGCATCTTCACGAATTGCAGTATGAGGACATCCGCCTGTTTCAACGCCAATAATACGCTCTTTAGGAAGCATACTGTTTTTAGTCAAAAACTCGGCATCTTCTTTAGTATAAATATCATTCGTAATAACACCAATGCTGTACTCATTCATTAATGTACGTGATAAACGCTCTATTAATGCCGTTTTACCTGAACCTACAGGACCGGCAACTCCAATTTTGATATAACTTCTTTCTTTCATTTTATTTTATTTTTTTAGAATATTTTTAATTATTTTTTTAGGACATATACAATCGTGAATACAATCGTTCATGCTGCATGCATCTTACATCTAAACCTATATTGCACAATCCGACATGATTTCGATCAAGAGAAATTACATTATCAGTAAGTGTTTCTATTAATTCCTGCATATCGTGCAAAATATCCTGTCCGTCAAGTTGCCCCAGCGGAACGAGCTTTACAGCATTGGTTACCATACCTACAGTGGCGTTATAAAAGAATGCATAAAGAGCTTCATGAAGCGGAATATTCAACAAAGCAGCATATACTCCAAATACAATACAATAATGCCCTTCTGCTCTTTTTTCGACAATTGCATTTTCATATTCATTAATAATACCTGCCACCGTTTGCCTTTTAAATATTTTTATAAGTCTTAAACTTAATTTTTGACTGGCTTCTCGTATTTCACGCGCTGTTTTTAATGCTCCACATTCATCATCCAATTCCAGCAATGCCTTAATATCATTGTTTTTTGTTACTTCATAAGCCAGTTTTACAAAAGCTGCATCGTTGTATTGAAGATTATTTAAAAGCATATTCCGAACAAACAATGCCGTCGATGACGGATCATTTACTAACCTCAGCTGTATGTAGGTTTCTAACCCATTAGAGTGGCTATAACCGCCAATTGGCAATGTAGGATCACTCAAATGCAGCAAACTGCCCAGAAAATTTTTCATTATTTTAGTTGTATTATTAATACTGAACAACGTTACTTTCCGATGTTCATAATTTTAAAGAAGAGTGAACTGCTTTCATTATGACTGCCATGTGGCTGTACTGTTGAATTAAGCAGATTGGTTAACTGTGTATGTACCTTTTCGGTTTTATAACCACTTGCTGACAACCATTTAAAAATTGGTTCTTCAAAAGGAACTAATACCTCATCATTTTGAATAAACATTGGAAGGTGCTTATTTCCAATTTCATAACACACACTTCCCATTTCCAGCAAGGTTGTTGGTTTAACTGCAATCGCATCACAAGGAAGAATATCAACTACAATTACCTTTTGATCATTTGCAAATAAAATATCATCTTGTCTTAGGCGTTGTCCTTCTTTTAAAAATTTAATGGCAATATCGTCTCCGCTTTTCGTTTTTTTTCGCTGAATGCGCTTAGTCGATTCAAACCATTCTATTTCAAGAAGATCAATAATGCGATTTCCTAAATCAAATTCTTTAAGATTGCCTGTTACCTCATTTATAATCATATCTGTTTTTTTATCACATTACTTAGATGCTTTTGTTTATCCAATATTTTTCTCTGTTTATCTTGCTGGTTTAGCACCAAAAGAAGTCTGGTAGAAAATGTTGCAGGACGAACCTGCAACTTTCCTCCATTTAATCTTTTAGAATAAAAAATAACGCTGTGCTAATGGCAAGTCATGCGCTGGTTCGCAAGTAATAAGTTCACCATCAACACGTACTTCGTAGTTCTCTGAGTTTACAGTGATTTCAGGTGTTTTGTCATTGTGAATCAGATCTTTTTTAGAAATGTTTCTACAACCAACTACAGGTAATATCATTTTTTGCAATCCGTATTCTTCTACAATATTGTTTTTTAGAGAAGCCTGAGAAACAAATGTTGCACATGTTTTTGACAATGCTTTACCAAAAGCACCAAACATATTGCGATAAATAACAGGCTGTGGCGTTGGAATAGAAGCATTTGGATCTCCCATACGAGCAGCGATAATCATTCCGCCTTTAATAATGATTTCTGGTTTTACACCAAATAACATTGGCTTCCATAATATTAAATCGGCCATTTTACCTGGCTCTATTGATCCTACATATTGAGAAATACCGTGAGCAATAGCAGGGTTTATCGTATATTTGGCTATATAACGCTTAGCGCGGAAGTTGTCATTTCCACTCCCTTTATCTTCTTCCAAATCTCCGCGTTGTTTTCTCATTTTATCGGCTGTTTGCCAAGTACGGGTAACAACTTCACCAACGCGACCCATTGCCTGAGAATCTGAACTCATGATACTGAATACACCCATATCATGCAAAATATCTTCGGCTGCAATTGTTTCCGGACGAATACGAGAATCCGCAAAAGCGACATCTTCAGGAATATTTTTACTCAAGTGGTGACATACCATTAACATATCAAGATGCTCATCAATTGTATTAGTAGTATACGGACGAGTAGGATTTGTCGATGCCGGTAAAACATTTGGATACATCGCTGCTTTTATAATATCAGGAGCATGTCCTCCACCCGCACCTTCTGTATGGAAAGTATGAATTACACGACCGTTTATGGCATTCATGGTATCTTCAAGGAAACCTGCTTCATTCAATGTATCGGTATGGATTGCCACCTGAACATCATATTTATCGGCTACTGTCAAAGCAGCATCAATTACTGCTGGTGATGCTCCCCAGTCTTCGTGGATTTTAAGACCTAATGCACCAGCTTCAATCTGCTCTGCCAAAGGAGCTTCTGTAGAACAATTTCCTTTACCAAAAAATCCAAGATTCATAGGAAATGCTTCTGCTGCCTGCAACATCTTCTCCATGTACCATTTCCCCGGAGTAATCGTCGTCGCATTTGTACCATCTGCCGGACCTGTTCCGCCACCAATCATTGTGGTGATTCCGCTATAAAGTGCTGTTTCAATTTGTTGCGGACTGATAAAGTGAATGTGCGTATCAATTCCTCCGGCAGTTACAATCAGGTTTTCTCCTCCGTGAGCTTCTGTACTCGCGCCAATAATCATATTTGAATCAACGCCATCCATTGTATCTGGATTTCCTGCTTTTCCAATTCCTACAATTTTACCGTCTTTTATACCAATATCTGCTTTTACAATACCCCAATGATCAATAATTGTAGCATTGGTAATTACAAGATCCAAAACTCCCTGATCACGAGTAGCTGTACTTGATTGAGACATACCGTCACGAATGGTTTTTCCTCCTCCAAATTTACTTTCGTCTCCGTAAACGGTAAAATCTTTTTCTACTTCAATAATTATATCAGTATCGCCTAAACGAACTTTGTCGCCTGTTGTAGGACCATACATGCTGGCATACTTCAGTTTATTTATTTTCAAGCTCATTGTTATTTGTTTTTAAAGTTTTCTGATTTCAGCTTTTCCAAACTATGCTGTTTATTAACCTCAAGAGTAGTATCTCCGTTTACGAGATTATTAATTCCAAATGCACGTTTAGCGCCGCCTAATGCAACTAATTCTACTTCTTTTTCTTCTCCCGGTTCAAAACGCACCGCTGTACCTGCCGCAATGTTAAGACGCATTCCAAAAGCTTTGCTTCTGTCTAAACTCATCATTCTATTGATTTCAAAAAAATGACAGTGTGATCCAACCTGTACAGGACGATCTGCAATGTTTGTAACCTTTACTTTAACTGTTTTTCGGCCAACATTACACTCAATGTCGCCTTTGCTGATAATATATTCTCCAGGAATCATAATTGAAACTTTTTAGGATTAACGAATTGGACTATGAACAGTAACTAATTTTGTTCCGTCAGGAAAAGTTGCTTCGATTTGTACATCGTGTATCATCTCAGCAATTCCATCCATAACATCTTCTCTGGTAAGTAGTGTTGCACCGTATTGCATTAATTCGGCAACAGATTTTCCATCACGGGCTGCTTCAAGTAAATGACCACTGATGTAAGCAATCGATTCAGGGTAATTAAGTTTAAGACCTCTGGCCTTTCTTTTTGCGGCTAATTCTCCGGCAAGGTGCAATAGCAACTTCTCGCTTTCTCTTGGTGTAAGATGCATAAGTGTAATTTTAAAATGTTAGTGAATTTTAGAAAATAAAAGCCCGTACTGCGATTAATTTGCATTAATGGCAGATAAAAAAGGACTGTTTAAGAAGTAATTTGGAGTTCTCAAAAAAGAGAACTAATAGAAAAATGTACTGCTTGACTTTTTAAAGAATTAACTTAAAAAGCAAGAGACAATTATTCCAATTTAATTCGAAGAAGGAATCATTATGGAACCAAATAAAATATAAAAAGGAATCGTTTTGCTAGTTCCCACATGACTAGAAGATTCTGTGTAGAGAACTGATGTAGGGAATTTATAATTTGAATAAAACGAAATTATAGTATCAAAAGTGATGAAAGCAAAATTATCATCGGCACGTTCGCCAAGATCAGCTTCGTCAAAACTTTCTACATATAATTTATCGTTAATATTAAATGATGCCGAAATAGCATTTTGACGTTTAGACAAATCCTTTTTTACCAGTTTTTGCTCTAATGAATTTTGAGTAAAATGTATATCATTAACTAATGGTTTACTTTCTACTTTCGTAAAAAGCGCCAGTGCCAAAAAACAAGTTAATATATACAATAAGTGTTTCATTATCTAAGCATCCCATATCATCAGGATTGACAACAAAGTTAGCTACAAACTCTAATTCTTTGGTTTCACAAATCACGACTTTTGTATTCTTTTTCTGTTGTTTTTGATATTAATTTATCTTCGTTTAATCAAGAATTAATTGTGTTTTTAAGGAAGTAATCAAAACAAAAAGGGCTGTCTCAAACAAAGATTGAAACAGCCCTTTTTAAAATTAGAATATATGTGATTTAGATAAGAATCTATTATTTATTTGGAGGAGTTCCTTCTGCATTTGCGACTACAACATCAATTTGCACTAAAGCATCTTTAAGTATATTCTTCACACCAACAATTCTTCTTGCAGGGATTCCTTTAGGAAAAAATGTTTGATAAACTTCGTCTACAGCATCAATATCCGACAAGTTTTTAAGGAAGATATTTACTTTTACTACATCCTCCAAACCATGATCTATATTTTCTAAAATTACCTCGATATTTTTTAGACATTGTTCCGCTTGCTCTCTTACTCCACCAACTATCTTTTCACCGGTTTTAGGATCCAAAGGTAATTGAGCCGAAATATGATTATAATGAGAAAACGCAACACTTTGTGTAGAGAGAGAACATTTTGGAGCGTTCTCAGAATTGGTTGCTTTTATTACGATTCCGTGTCTGTCTTCGATAGCTTGCGGAGGCGTACCATCTCCATGAGAAACTACTGCTTCAATTTGCACCAAAGCATCCATAAGTAATGCCGAAGCTCCAATCGTTGTTCGCGCAGGAACATAAGCTACAGCTCTGGCAATAGCAGAATCCGGGAAAAAAGTTGCATAAACTTCATTTACCGCTTCACTATCTGAAAGGTTTTTAAGGAAGATATTTATTTTGACAATATCATCAAAAGGAACGTCAATACTTTCTAAAATAGCTTTAATATTTTTTAAGCATTGTCTGGCTTGTTCTTTTACACCACCAACTACCAATCTACCTGTTTTGGGATCGATGGGCAATTGAGCCGAAAGATTGTTATAATGAGAGAAAGACACCGTTTGTGCAGATAATCTACTTAAAGGTGCATTTGCTGTATTATTTGCAAGCTTGATAAGATCACCCGCTTGTGGAGCATTTGGAATTGTACCTTCGCCTTTTGAAACAAGTGCTTCAATTTGTACCAAAGCATCTTTAGGCAAGGCATCAACTGCGACTACTGTTCGTGTAGGAACATAAGTTGAGAAAAATGCTGCATAAGCTTCGTCTACAGCATCAATGTCTTTGATGTTTTTAACAAATACAGTAATTTTAACAACATCACTCATAACATGATTGATGCTTTCCAGAATTGCTTTAATGTTTTTAAAGCACTGTTCTGCCTGTTCTTTTACACCGCCAATTACTAATTTCCCAGATTTTGGATCGATTGGTAATTGAGCCGAAAGATTATTATAATGAGAAAAAGCTACGGTTTGTGAATACTGCCCAATACTTTGTGGCGCATTTTCAGTATTTCTGGCTAATACCGAATTTAATTTCTTTGAAGTCATTGTTGTATATTATTTTCTGAGTTAATAATTTGAGTTATTTTTTTAATCTGAATAAGTAAGTTTAAAACCTTCAGTCTTTCTTTTTACCGCTAATTCCCAAGGAAATTTTTCGTTTTCTTTTGATGTTAGATGTATAACTTTAGACTTTAAATGATGATAAAAAATGTCCGTGCCAAATACTAAATTGTATTAGCAGAAGCAGAAAAACAGTGATTTAAGTCTAAATCTAAAATTGTAAAAAGGGATAATCCGAAAGGAATATTATAGTTCTTGGTAATTAAATTCGCTGAGAAGTAAAATTCTTTCGATTTAAGTAAAAGAAGGAATCAGCATAGAACAAAATAAAATATAGAACGGAATAGTTGTCCTGGAATATAAACAACTAAAATGTTCTGTATGTCGTTCTGATTTTGGGAATTTATAATTTGAATGAAGCTCTGCTATTTTATCAAAGCTCAGAAAAGCAAAATGATCATCAAAACGCTCATCAAGCTCAGCTTTATCGAGATCTTCTGAATATAATTTATCAGCATTATTAAAGGATGCTAAAACATTATTTTGCAATTCAGACAAATCCTTTTTGACATTTTTTTGCCCGAATGAATTTTGATTATAATGTATATCATTAAGCAATTTCTTACTTTCTACTTTTGTAGAAAACATCAACGTTAAAGAACAAATCAACACATACAAAAAATGTTTCATTATCTGGGTATTCCTATTTTTAGAACACTTGACAAATTTAAAAACAATGTAGATTTGCTGGTTTCACAAATCACGCCTTTTGTATTCTTTTTCTGCTTTTTATAATAGTCATGTGACGTTAAACAAAAAGTCAATAAATATATCTTTTACTTTTTATTCTACCAATCTGGTAATACCGGCGCTATTTCTTTGATTTTAACTTTAGTGAAAATTGTTTGTGTTTCATTTGACTTTATTTTCTCTTTTAATTTTAAAGTATCTCCTGCGATAACAAATTTTCTAATTGATCTTTTTCCTGCTTTACTAAAGGAAGTATTTGGGAGTTCTAATAAAAGTATACCGTTTTTAATGTTATAATAACCAACAACACTTGCCTTTTGTATGTCGTTTATATTAGCATTTTCAGTTTTGCTATGAAAAGTTGCAAATTGACCAAACTTAAAAAATCTCAAATAAGAATATCCTCTTAAGTTTATACTGTTATTTTCGTAATAATTAACATAAATGGCATCTGCTTCGATCTTGTTCATCATTTCTTTTGTGAAAGATTTTTCGAACTTCATGTTTTTCAAATGCAATCTGCCGTATTGATTTTTATCAATATATTTTGTGTAATGTTGTGTTAATCGGCAAGAAGTTGAAAATAGGACAATTATAATTAGTAAAATTCTCTTCATAAATTATTTAAAAATTGCAGAATAAACTATACTCCATAAACTATTCATTCTAAATGTCACGCAAATACTTCTAACTTTACCTCAAATTTAAAAGCACTAATTTATTATGAATAGTTACCAATTCCAGCATCGATGTTTTTAGATCGTCTGGCATATTATCGATTTCTTTTTGTTTGGTATAAAACTCATTTTCGTCTTTGTAATGTGCAATACTTACTAAAAGATTTTTATCCTGAAAAACCGGTAATCTTGGAAAATCATTTTCAGTCATTTCGCTCACCCAAAGCGTAATATCTTCTATTTCTGATTTTTTAAGATACGGAATATAAGTTGTCTCAAATAAGTCAATAACCTTCTCGAGTGTACTATTACAGATATAAAAATCTACGACCGTAAATGTTTTATCTGTCTTTAATAATTTGCTATTAATTGTTGTTTTTAAAGGTCGCAATAAATAGACATTATCAGAATTTATCATCATCTCATTTGCCCCTTTTCCATACTCTTTCCAAGTTGTACTGTTTAGATAAAAGTCATTCAAAAATTTGAATCTGGTTTTCATATCAACAAAACCGCGAAACCAAACAAATCGATCGTTTACGTTATTAATTTTGAATTCGCCTAATGTATATCCGCCGAGTTCATTCATTGGAGAAACAAATTTCGAATGAAAATAATCGCCAAACTTATCCGTTAAATTTGGTTTTAAAAGATAATTCCGGATTTCTAATACTTGTATGTTTTCTGAATTTTGTTGATCTGAATTATTCATATTTTTTTTTCAAATTTAGATTCGTTTTTCCTCTAAAAACCTTTAACAAATAAAATGATTTAATGTCTTCAAAACTAGAAGACTCTACTAATTATACTTTAAAATTCGCAAAACCAAAAAAAATGCGCAAAGTCAAAAGACATTTGCGCACCTTTTATTGTAACTCTCCAAAAGGTGGAGAATTTAAAATTTTTATTTAAAAGCAACCTTGACTATTCAATCTGCAAATTCCATCGCCACCTCCTGCATAACAGCAGTAAGTGCCTGGTCTTGGACAAACACCGTCAACACATGCTAAACCGCCTGTGATGCTTCTTTTTTCGTTTTTGGTTAATTCTGTAACTCCTTTTAGGTTTAAAATGTTTTTTATCATAATATAAAGTTTAAAAAATTAATTAATACCTCAATCAATTAAAGACACTTGGGGCTTTTGTCTATCCTTGCGCAAGAATTCTTTATATATTTTTATAATTAGATTAAACTATTTTTTTAATGTTATTGATTTTTCAAAATCATTTAAGGATTATTTCATGTGAACTCATCCAAAGATATACAATTATTTCTTACAAATAATACCTGTTTATTTTTTTTTACAAACATCAAAAAAACATCTTGGCAACTCATAATAAGAACATTAGATTACTCTTACCTCCATTTTTCATTAGTTTTTGCTTATTGAATATAATTAGGGAAAGTCTATGAAAAAAGTCTTTCAGTTTTGTGCAAAAAAGTTCCAGAAACAAGTAATTCTTTACTCCTGCTTTGTTAGATTAATTTCGCTTATCTACTATTTTTCAGTGCATTACAAATATAAAATCCTATACAATTAACTTTAAAAAAACATAACCATAATTTAATCTCATGTTTTCTCAATAACGGCATTTATGTTAGTAAATGTTTTTATAAATTTGCAATCTTATACGGAAACCCGTTATTTTCAATTTAAAATTATGACTTTCACATAAATACCACAACCAACTACTTTAAAGTCTTTATTCAAAAATAAATAATACCCCCTAACTACAATTAAATACAATGCTTAAAAAAAACAAAACCCAAATTTTATTTTTTATTCTTTTAAATTTATTTTTTTCCATCAATGCATTTTCTCAAAAGAATGTTTATGCCGGAATTGAAATCGGACGCAGAGCTATTAAAGTTTCTGTTCTGGAAGTAAATAATATCAAAAAAGCCGACTATGATATTCTTTATTTTGCAAATGAGAGAATTAGTCTTGCTGATCATATTGCTGCTTCTGGCGAATTACCTCAGGACGACATCAACAAAGTTACTATGATAATTGTTGATCAATTAAAGAAAATCAGAGAGGAATTTAAACTTCGCGAAGAAAATATCTTTATTGTAGCTGCACCTGTTTTTTCATCTGCTCGCAACATTGACGTTTTAAAAAATAAAATTACTTCGCTAACCAATAAAAGTTTTGATATTATTAATGTTAACGAAGAAGCTAAAATGTTAGTTAAAGGTGCTATACCACCTGTTGATTATTCTAACGCTTCACTACTTGATATTGGTGCTCAAACTACTAAAGGCGGATACATTGATGAGCTTGAAGACAACAAATTAGAGTTTATTCCTTTAGAACTTGATTTTGGTACAATGACGCTTACTGATGCCGTTAAAAAGACGGTTGTAAATCCAAACCAAGCGAATGATATGTCAACCTTTCAGGAAAAATCTTTTGATTATAACCCAGTTTTACGTAAGAAGATTAAGGAACTATTGGATGCAAATCCTCTTTTATTAAAGAAAGAAAAAATCTATTTATCTGGTGGAGCCGTCTGGGCGTTTGCAACATTGTATTATGCTGAAGATGTTAAAAATCATTACATTACACTAACTCTGGAAGATGTTATCAATTATGATGCAATCCTAAAAAACAACTTTGTGAAGTTTACAAACCTTGCTAAAACTAATAAAGAGATGGCAAGAGTTTTGAGTACATATGACCAGAAATACCTTATTTCGGCAAACAACATACTTCAGAACTTTTTGGAAAGCATTCCTAATTTACAAACAAAGAAAGTATTCTTTGTTAAAGACGGACAAGTAACGTGGCTTATGTCATACATTGCAGATCGTTCTAAAAAAGTAAATACTAATTTTTAAGGTATCAACTTTACAACATTACTAAACAAAGCTTCAGAGAAATCTGGAGCTTTTTTGTTTTGGACGGTTTTGTTTTTCAGAGTGAAATACCGGAAGTTTGTTCCATTTATTTTCTGTAAATTCGACTATTAATTTTAGCAAAAACTTCTAAATTATTTACCTTAATATTACTATAATCAATGTCTATTCTTTATCAAAGCTCAAGAATAATTATTCGCGAATTTTTACCTCAGGAACAACAAACATTTTTAGGTCTTTTTGAAGATAATCAAGTTACACAATACCTTCCTTATGCTTCGCCAGAAAGATATTTGGAGATGTTTAATGAATTACTTGAAAATTATGAAAAGAAAAATCTTAGTCGATGGGCAATATTCGATACTACAAATAATAATTTTATAGGAATGTGTGTTGCCCGTATTTTTGTACACAACACAAACCAAATAGAAATAGGTTACGTACTCAGTAGACAATATTGGGGAAAAGGTATCGCAACAGAAGTATGCAAGGCTATAACTCAATATGCTTTTGCAAACACAGATACAAAAGAAGTCGTAGCCATAACCGATCTCGATAACAGCGGATCACAAAACGTGCTGCAAAAAGCTGGATTTGAGCGATTGAATAATTTAATAAGAAATGAAGAAGAAATAGCTTATTTTAAGATAGAAAGATCCTTAGTTTAAACAGGAAAGTATTCCAAATTTAGAAACTAAAAAAGTATACTTTGCTAAGGACGGACAAGTAATCTGGCTTATCATACATTGCAAATCGTTCTAAAAAAGTAAATACTAATTTTTAAGGTATCAACTTTACAACATTGTTAAAAAAAGCTTCAGAGAAATCTGAAGCTTTGTTGTTTTAAGCTATGAATGAAATATTTGCGGAGTTTTTTATAAGGATCATTTCGAGAAGTCCAAGAGATCACTCTTTGGCACTAACAGCCATACAACGATTTTTATCTAACCATTCTCGCCAAAGTTTCATATCGTGATTATAATCCATATCATTTAAGTACCCAACAGGCTCACTGTAATTAGCTAGAGTCATAATTCCTGTTGTGTTTGACAAATAAATAATTGCTTCTCTATATTCAACAACTTTCAGCTCTTTTTTCTTATATGCCGTTTGAACTATTTTTATTTTTCTTTCAAACTCATCAATTAATTTATAATTAATGCTCGCACAATCTTTTGATTTACAAGAAGAAAGAACTATAACAAAAAGTAGTACTATATTTTTCATTTTCTTGTTTTGTTTTTCTATTGTTACGCTGCGCAAATGTCTCTGACTTTGCGCCACTTCTTAAAACAAATCTAATCTAAAAAACGAAAACACCATAAAGCCTCTGACTGTATCTAAAGTTTAGTATAAATCATATAAGTTAAAAGATCTAGCGTCCAAAACATTTACAATTGGATTATCGGCTTTTTCGATTTCTAACAATCCCGAATCATTAACGTAGTTACTGGCACTAGAATAAATATAATCTGATGCTTTAGAAACAATTCCTGCACGAACAGGATTCAAATGGATATAATGTAGTTTAGACCACATAAATTTGTCTGTATAAATCTCCTCTGCATGATTTCCGTATTGCCAAAATTGATATTCTTTGTTTCTTTGATGATTTTGTGCTGCTAATCTAAAACGTTCCAACATCCACTCTCTTCTACTTTCTGGACTATTTTGAATTTTTTCCAAAATATTCTTCGCTATAAACTTCTTAAAATCTCTTATTAAATCTGATAATTTTCCATTTTCAGATTGTACAATCATATGGATATGATTACTCATTATTACATAACCATACAAAATCATTCCTTTGTTTTTTATACAATAATCTAAACTTTCAATTACAATTTCTCTATATGTCTGACGCGTAAAAACATCTATCCAGTCGACAACTGTTGGCGTTATAAAATGTGGTAAACTTTGATCCCGAATTACATATCCTTCTTTCATCTTATTCTTTTTAATTCAAAAATAGATGATTTATCTTACTTTATGATTCATTTAGAACAATAAGTAAAAAGTCAGGAGACTTTTAGAAAATTTACAATTTACAACAACATAAAAAAATTGCGGACATTTGCGCAGCTTTTTATAAGGAACTCTTCGGAGAGCGGGGGTGGCTGTTCTAATTTTTATGCGATATTAATATAAATATCTGATTTTCTGTAGATGTTAGATGTAATAATTAACCACCAACACATCTGATACATTACCAACTACGACTCAAGTAAAACGTCTCTTTTGTAAATTTTCCATATTCCATTTTCTTTTATTAAAAATATAATCTCTGTGGTTCCATAATGTCTAACTGATTTTGATAATAACAATACAGCTTTATTCTTATATATTTTAAAGTTCTCTATATCGATTCTTCCAGCATACTTCATGTTTTTGTCTTGTTCATTCTCATTAAAGAAAAAGTAATATTTACCTATACTTTTCGGAAAATTAGAATCTAAAGTGACTATTGAATAAGACTTTTTATTTATAACATCTTTAAAAACCATTCCTAAATCTTTATTCTCTTTAAAATAAGCAGTTGTCGATTCTTCCAATCCTTTAAGATAATTTGTTCTTTGAAATAATTTTACTGATAATCTAGGATATGAAATAGAATCGCTTGGAGTAGTTATGAATGCTCCCCTACTATATGCAATTGTATCAACTATTGTTAAAAAATTATCTTCAATAAACTTTTGTCCAGGATTAACTTGAATATTTTGCTTTTTAACAATAATTTCTTTTTTACATGAAATAACTAATAAAGAGCAACAAAAAGTCGTTAAGTAAATGTATTTTCTTATCATAATTTATTTGTTTTTTTTTAGAAAAGTGGTGGGTATTTGTATTCTGCATCTTTAAAACTCCATTTGTACTTTTTAACTAGCCCTTTACTTTCAGAGAAGAAATTTCCAAAGTCAGGGATATCTTTTAATGTACCACCGATTATATGTCCTCCAAATGTAGCTTCTTCCCATCCCCAACCCATTTCATCAGTATCATATTTCCTTAAATCATTCGCTCTTCTCCCAACATGAACAAATTCATGTAAAATAGCAACTGCAATATAAAAAGAATATACTTGCAATTCATCATTTCTTCTAAGAGTCTCTAAAAATTCAACATTTCCAATATTGAGAGAAAAAAACTTACTACTCTCAGTTAAACCTACAGGGTCATCCGAGCGTTTACTTTCTAATTCTCTAATTTCCACTAATATACTGCTGTTTGAATATTTTAATTTTTCAAGAACCTCCATAGTTGAATAACCTGACCACTCAGATAATTTCTTTAAAATTTCTGGATTTGATTTTACATATCCTCTTAACTGTCTAAGAACTGCCATCGTACGAGGATATTTTTTTTCATAACCAAAAGCATCTTTAGGATTAATATTTGTTAGTGTAGTTGCACTCTCAGTTGTAGTTTCATTCGAATCAGTTTTTTTACTTCCATCAGTATTTAAGCCATAACTTCCCATTGCTTCTGAAAAAGAAATACTTTGTCCTGAACCATTTTCATATCCACCAGTATTCCAATTATAATGTGCGCCAGCCATTCCACTTGGGTCTGCCCAATAAATTGGATTTCCATTAAAAGCACTATAAGGAGATTGGCTATAATGTACTATTGGGTCATGAACCACCCACCTAGCTATTGCAGGGTCATATTGCCTCATATCCATATCATACATTCCAAGTCCCAGCTCGTCTTGCAGCTCTTTTCCATTATACTTATACTTATTCTCTACACCAATTTTAATATTGTTATACCCTTCTTGTTTTAAACCAAACGGATAGTAATTACTTTCTTCTTTTATGGCCAGACTCTTATCATAACTCAAACGAATATTCCCCAAATGGTCTTTGTACTGATAGATATATTTATAAGTACTTCCTGAAGGCTCAACATAACCTTCGGAGGTTGGAAAGAAATTTAATGTTGTGACACTATTTACTGTTGCGTACTGATAACCGCCCAGATAATCTGTTGTGGCTATTGGTTTGGTTACATCCGTTACAATCTTCCTTACTTTTTGTCCACTGGCATTGTAAATATACTCAATATTTCCTGCGACTGCAAAGGTTATTTTGGTTGGTAAATTCAAATGATTGTAGACAATAGCCGTGATGTTTTTGTTGTTGTCTTTGGTCATATTACCATTGGCATCATAGCTGTAATCATCAACGGTATTGGCTACGCTGTCTACAAACCCGGATCCTTTATAGGTTGTTGGCGCACTATCTACTACTTTAGCCAATTGATTACTTTTGTTAGCACTTAGATAAGTCATATCTAATTTATCTATTTGGTTTAGTGCCGTATCATTATTTCCGTTACGAACAATAGTAATGATGTTTCCATTTTTATCATAAGTCAGGGTTTCATCATAGAAATTAGTAACCGCTGTATCACGTTTATAAATACTGTTTCTTAATCGGTTCAGGTTGTCGTACTGATAAGCATATCCCCGAACTATTGTTGGATTACCAGGTGAAACACTGCTCCAGAAGGTTTCTGCGATATTACCATTGTATAAGGATTTACCTCCGGTTATGCTTGTTGGTTTATTGTAATTGATTTTAAACGCAAACAGATCGTTAGGATCTCCGGTTTTCTGAAGTGCTCCGGTATCATTAATATCAGTCAGCCAGCCTCGAATATTATACGTAAAATCGATCTTCTGGATATTATTCCCTACTTTCTTATAGATTAATTGTCCCAGTTCATCATAGGTATTATCAGCTATTAATTCAATAGCTCCTGTGGTACCTATCTGGTGCGTTTGAGTCTTTAAACGATCCTGAGCTGTATAGGTAAAGGCATCTTTTGTTAAAAGTTCTGTATCTACTGCCTGTCTTTTATGTCTGGTGATACTGTAATTTAACTTTCCAGAGAAAGGATCAAGACTGCTGTCTGTATAAGTATAACCGCCTAAAAAGTTTGTTGTGTATTGGCGAATTGGTCTTGTTTTGGCATCATAAAAAGTAGCTGTTGTCTCTCCTAATATAGCGCTGCTTGTCGTTGGAACTCTTACCCATGAAGCTGTTGCCAGACCTTTTACCTGAGCCGCAGTCAGTGTAGTCTGAGTCTCTACCGTTGCCGGAATAGCAATTGTTGGAGTACTTGGAAAAGTATAGTTATCGTAGTAATTAACACTAAGAAGTTTAAAGCTTGTTGGAGCTACAAGATTAGTGTAATAGGCATCAATCCCGTCTATGGTTCCTGTAGTCAATTTACTCTCGTTTAAAACGGTAAGAGATGCACTGTTCTGAGCATTTTGTAATGTTGTTCTCCCTGCCGGAGTTGCTGCTGTTGTAGTCATCCAGCCAGTATAAACCGAACGGTTAAAAGCATCATATTTGGTAATGAGCCATCCAATGGTGCTTAAATCTGAAAAGGGACTATTGGCAGGTCCCGTAGCAACAACTCTGTCGAGCTTGTCATAGACTATAAATTCCCATTGTTTACCCGGAAGCTTTTTCTCTACCAATCGGTTGCGATAGTCATATTTGTACTGATAGCATAACATATCTAATACACTCTGGTTCACATTGTCGATAACCGCAGAAAAGGTACTTCCCGACTTGGCATTAAAACCATCTAATAATCTGATGGAATTAGTGGCTGTAAGCTGTAAAGTGCTTCCTGAATTAACTACCGCTGTTGATTCCAGATTGGGTTCTGTACCGATGCTCTTTACAATTAAATCGACTGCTTTGGGCGGGATTACATAGGTTAGATTACCATAAATATCATAGACATAATAAGTGTCGTGTTTTTCCATTGTGATGCCAGTCCCTACCGTCGCGTAGGTTCTTTTTAGCACTACTTGTCCTTCTTTGTTTTTAAATTCTACCGTTGATCCATTTTTTTCAAGTGGAGAAGCTCCACTATTCTCATCATAGGTAACGGTCTTGTAAAGTTGATTGGCACCATAAGAAGTACCACCGTTAAAAAAAGAAATACTGTACACTCCAAAAACGGCATCCCAGGTGGTGGTGGCTGTAAATAGTTTTACCTCATCGGTTACATTGGCTTGATAATCCATCTTTATTTCATTGCCTGAACCTAGTTTCCAGTCATTTCCCGGAGCAGCTTGTTTCAGTACACGATTTAAGGGCGAAGATTCAAGTTCTTTTCGGCTATAGGGATTCGCTGTGGCTTCCATGGCTGGGTTTCCGGTCAGAGCTAAAGTAGGACTTGCATAATACGCTAAAACATTGGCTTCAGCAGCCACGTCAAAAGCCATATTGGTATTGGAGGATTTAAAAGGCAGATATTCTTCCACCTGTCTTCCAAAACCGTCGTATTTGATATGCGTAATAATATCTTTTCCGGAATTAGACTGCTGGGCAGCAATTTGCTGAATGGGTCTTCCCAATCCATCAAAATAAGTCACATTTTGCGAAGCTTGCGTAATAGTTGGCGCAGGTATTGCAGTAGCTGTGGCTACTTTATAAGTTACATTTTTTATATAATTTTCGGTTGTTGTCTGACTAATGGCCATAACTGGAAACAAAACCAAAAGGTATTTGATTAATTTTTTCATATTGCTTTTGGCTTGTTATTTGTAATTGTACTGGTTCTGTGAAAGGATATTATTATTATTGTCTTTGACAAATTCGAGTCTGCCTGCAGAATCGTACGTATATGTTATTTTATCTCCTTTAGGATCTGTAATAGTACTTACTCCAACAAGCGGAATATAAGTGTAAGTCGTAATCATTGCATTTGGCAGGGCTGCTCTTAATGCATTTAAAGCTAAAATTAAATTTGCCTCAGTTCCTGTGTTTGAGATATTTTGAATATTTGCAACATAAGAAGTCACCTGACTGTAAGTTGCATTTTCAATCTTGGCAATAGGTAGTGCTTTATTGTATCCCCAAATAATCGAAACAGGCGTACCATTTTCAAGAGAATATTCTAATACATTTCCATTACCAACATTCACACCATTTACAAGATCGGAGTCATATAGACTAAAGTTTATTTTTCGATTGACATTATCAAACGGAAAAATTTCAACAGTTCCTTTTGAGGTATGGATTTCTTTAGGTAAAAGGACATTTCCTGTGGCAGCGCTTTCTTCGTATTTTGTTATAGATTCTGACGTTTGGATATTGTTGACAAAAGTCTCTGTTTTTATTGGCTTGTCAATTTTGTTTTGAGCTACCAGTTTTTGCATCTCAGTAGTTTGACCTGTTGAAACTAAATCCTGAGGATAACTCAATTGCGTTCTTAAAACTTCATTTTTGCTGTTTGTAGTCTCCGTTTTTGTTAGCTGATAATGTGCTGAATTTTCATAAGCATAATTAGTTGTTTTTTGAGTGGTGGCTACTTCATTAGTGTCATAGTCTGTTTCTGTTGTACTGGTAAGCACTTTTTTACCAAACGAAACGCTTCCTGTGAAAAAGAAAAACTGGTAACTATAAAAATCCCCACCTTGATCATAAGGTGTTGTTGGAAAAACAGCACCAAAATCGTATGGCGCATCAAAAATATTAAAAACCACATTGCTTGGCATCTTTTTTTCAACTAGTTTTTGATACGTATTGGCCACGCTTTTAACTACCTTAAAAGTAGTTGGTGTATCATTTATATAATATTTAGTGTTTAAAAGTGACCCATAGTTCCATAAATCATTTTTATAATAAGCAAAATCAGAAATCTGTGCTGCAAAAGGAACTAAACCATTCGAAAATTGTGTGGTAGTATCATTATATAGTGGATGTTTAAATATTGTTGGAAAAAAATCGATTTCCCTAAATGCCGGAATATTTTCATAATAATATTCAGTTTTTCCATTTTTTATTGCTGTGTTATTATTTACATCTATTTCAGTCACTTTACCATAAGTCATACTAGGACCACTACCAATATTATTGTTGTAAATAGAAGAAGAAGAACAGATTGGCCTCACTATACTTTGATTTTGTACAGAGATTATTTTCCTTTTGTAAGTTCCCATTCCTTCCTGGTTAATCAGGTTTTCCTGCTCATAAACATATTGTTTCTGAGTTTCCGGTAAAGAGGCTCCAGGTAGATAATTTTTAATTGATTTTATTCTTAAACCTCCGACAAAAAATGTAGTTGGTGTTGTAATAGTTCCTGTTAATTCTTTCCAAGACGCCGTAATATTTAAAAAAGGACAACCACTAGGTCCACTAACGCCACTTCTAAAATCTGCAGCTTTCAAAACAAATCCTGAAACGTTTATATTATTAATTGTTCCTGATAAAGTAGGGTATTGTTGTAAATTAGAATCATAAGTAGGTCTGGATATAGTTGTGGTCCCCCACTGTGCATCAATATACTGAACGTAAGAATTAGGGCCATTTTCAGTTTTAGCTGAAGAAAAATAATACGATATTTTGCCACTACCTTGTATATAGTTAGGACCCACAGTGACAGTTCCTTCCCCATAATGAGTAGTACAAGTCCCTCCTGTTCCGTCTGCTCTTACGGTCAATGATTTATCAACCGTCGTGGTTGAAGTTATGTTCTTAATATATCTATGAGGTTCATATTCAAAAACTGAATAACCACCTTCAGGGTAAGTAATTTTTTCGAGAATTCCCGATTTCATAATATTTTCATCCCCAGTTCTATTTCCGTTACCAAAAGTTACATCTATAGTCGGCATAATGCTATGCTCGATTGACATTGTAGTTTGCGGTATTAATGATCCTGTGTTACCATTCATATATCCCCAATAATCCTGACTTGTGGTTCCTCTACTCAATATGGGAGAAGAATTGTATTGAAAACTATACTTTCTACTTGTTTTATTATTAACGATCTCATTAAGGCGAAGAGCATATCTTTTACTATTTTGTATCTTTACATTGTTGGCTAAAGGATCAGTATAGGATCCCGAAAAAGCCCCACCACCACTTCTAGAATAGTAGTCATAATTAAAACTAGATTTTTGAACCAGAGTCACCTGATTGTTTAATACTGAATTAACTTCTATAGAATTTAATTTATAGTCATCTACCAAATCCTGTCGGTCAAGAGTTGATATAAAATCAATTTTTCCATTAGGAAAAGTAATAGTTTCCAAAAATTGCTTTTTAATCGGAGCAAGATAACCATTACCTAGAGGGTAATTTGGTCTAATTACCGGGTTTGTCGGACTATCAAAATCTACACTTTCACTTGTTATTACAGGATAATCGACACTATCAATAGATTTGTATTTAAATGAAATTACTTCTTTTCCATTTGGTGAAATTATTTCCGTCAGAGACCATGCAGAAATAAAAGTAAGTCCCCAAGATTGAACTAGCTCAGATGGATTTGAGGTTATTTCCAAAACTTCAACTCCTTGCAGGTTTTTTCCAAATTTGTAGATGGTTCCATCCTCTTTAGTGACTTCAATTTCAGTATTAGAAATGATTTTAACTTTAGTGTTCTGAAAGTCTCTAAAATAGGCTTTAGCGGAGTCATTTTGATCAAAATAGAATGAACCTGATAATCCCGGTGCATTAACAACATATTCATCAGGAGCAGTATCCTTTTCTCCTTTTTGCATTTTAAATAATGCCTTATAATTTTCTAGGGTGAAAGCAAAACTAGCTGATAATACAGGAATAGACCAATTAATACTACCTAACAAAAGGTCTGGCATTCCTTTTGTATTTCGTACAATTGCACCTCCGGCATTTAAATTCCATCCAAGACCAACCCATGAAGCGGTTTCGTTTAGCTGTATTCCAGAGGTATTATAACTAAGAGAAATCGGAACAGTGAGTTCCTTGGTTTTGATAGTATATATTGGGATGCTAACATTTAGTTTTCCTGTAGAATAATCTACAGGATATAAACCTTGTTTGGCAAAGGAAGCAGCATTTGGACTTACCGGAAAATAATTAGGCAGATCTTTTGTTACTTGTGACCATACTACATTTGTAAAAGAGATTGTAAAAAAGAACAATTTTAAAATAGAAGATTTAAACATATTTTATATTTTAATAAACATTGGTTTTGGTTTTGTAGGAAATACAAGTGTAATTAATTTTTATTAATAACACTTGTGCATCCCAAAATATATATTAACAAAAATATTCTTAATTGTTAATGTTTTTTTCTTGTTTTATGCAATAAAAAAATCATGAAATTGCACTACTCAATTGAAACATTGGCAAATACATAGCAACTAATAAAACTGCTACAAGAACTCCAACAAAAAGAATAATAAAAGGTTCTAAGACAGTAGTCATAATTTTAGATTGCTGTACTACTTCCTGATTGTATTGCTCGCTTAATTGTTTAAAAACATATTCTGTTTGGTTGGTTTCTTCAGCCACTTTTACCAGTGATATGATTCGGTTATCAAAAAGAGGGGTGTTTTTTAAGCTGGAACTCAAACTATTTCCTTTCAAAATACTTTGTTCTACTTGTTCAAGCGCTTCTTGAAGAGGAACAAATTGAATCATCTTTTTTACCATTTGAATACTGTTCAATAACGGAACTTTGGCTGTTGTAAGTAATGTTACCGCCTGAGTAAATTGTGCCAAATAAACTTTTGTCATAAAGGTTCCTAAAACAGGAATTTTAATTAAAAAGTAATGAAGTGCTTTTTTGTATTTGAGATTATCTTTAAAAAATTGAGTCGAAAAAACAAAAAGTACAATAGCTAACAAAAAGTATATTCCATAAGTTTTAGTTAAGACAGATAATTTGACAATAACCTGAGTTAAAAAAGGCAATTCCATATTATTCTGTTTGAAGATATCCTGAAACATAGGTACTACATAACTTAACATAAAAACCACAACAAGAACCGCCGTGCTTAACACAATAGAAGGATAAGATAAAGCTGCAACTATAATTCTTTTTTGTTCGTTTTTACGTTCAAAAAAATTCCCTAATTCATTACATACCTGAGCTGTGGTTCCGGTTTCTTCACCAATTTGTATAGAATAATATTCGTACTCTGTAAATGATTTAGATGCTGCTAAGGCGGTAGAAAATGGTTTTCCATTTACCACCTGATTAAGTATCGTCTGGATTAATTCTTTATCAGCATTTTTCTTCAAAGATTCTACAATCAACGATAATCCTTCTTTGAAGCTGACTCCTGCTTTTAATAAAATGGCCAATTCCTGATAAAAAGCTTGTTTCTTTTTATTGTTAAAGCTATCGCCAAAAAAAGTAATTTCCTTTTTGAGCAAGTCTTCAATACTATTCGACTTTTTAGGTTGAGTCGTTTTTTTATTTGAGGTATTTTCTATTTTAAAAGCCATCTTCCTGATTCATAAAAAAGGTTATATCATTTTTTTTAGAAACAAAAATTTGATAATCCGGAAGCTCTGTTTCTGCCAATATTGTTATTGCATCAACAGGCCCGGATTTTATTTCTTTTCCTTTAAAAAAGATTTTGCCTGGAGTGATTTTTAATTTAATGGTGTCTCGATTTCGCATCGTAGTTTTTTCCTGAAATGAATAAACAATAGTGTCTATCTCAGAAATCATTACTAAATTTTGTTTGTCTGCATTATAAATTATAGTATGTGGTTCATTAAAATCCTGCCATAATTTTTGTTCGAAAAGTGCCAAGGTGCTGGTTTTTTCAAAATTAGTCTGAATGGCATGAATTTGTTTCTGAACTATACGCAAAACACTAAATGCCATACCAACAACAATAGCGGTAATAATCATTACAACTAATAATTCGGCTAGTGTAAATGATTTTAATTTTCCTGTAGCCATACTATTTGTTGTTTTGAAATTTCTTTTTTCGAATTACTGTTTATCGCTGAAATTGAAATTATTTTTTTGGTTGAAACAATTTCTAAATTGATAGAAATATCCCAACCTTTATAATTTTCCTGATAAGGCAATTTTATAATATTGTTCTGGATTTCATACTCAAGTTCATTAATTCTGTTTTCTACAGCATGTGTATTTTTAGAAAAAGTATTTAAAACTAGATTGTTAAGTACCAAACTTGCAATTACAAATATGATAACAATTAATACTGTTGCGACAAGAGCTTCAATAAGAGTTGCCGATTTGATTTTTTTTAGTACAACCATTTCAAAACAGTTTTTGGTTCTTGCTCTAAAAGTATTCCACCATAAATAAGTGGGACATTTTCATTTTCAATAGTTCCGTTATAAATATGATTCATAAAAATCGACCCTGATTGATTGGCTACAAATTGCTTGGTATAAACAGAGCCGGAAACTGTTCCTCTTAGTTCAAAATTGTCATTACAATATACCTGCCCTTTTATTTTGGCTTCTTTTTCTAAAATAATCTGAGTTTGAAAATCTGCTATTTCTTTGGTTTGAATATAACAGACACTTCCTTTTACGACACTACCAGTATCTATAAAAATCTGATTATCAAACGGAATATTCGAAACTTCGTGTGAACTGTTTTTATTATCCTGAAAAAGCAGCAAAGCACTGGGATAACTTAAATTACACTTTTTACCCAAAGTAATTTTTTTTGAGGCAATAGCCTGAAAAGTCCCTACGGTCTCGTCTTCAATCTCTATGATTGGAGCAATCAAAATTATATCTTTGAGTAAAGCGGTCTTTTTTATTTTAATCGCTATTTCTGATTTAATAATAATATTTCCGCTGATTGTTTTGTTCTCCAAAGTTATTGGTCCGGAAGAATAAAATCCCTTTGTTTTAGATTTAAATGAATTAACAATTTTTGAACCGGTGTCTAAATTTATATATTCATCCTGATGCTCAATTCTATATTCTTTAAGATAAAAAGATATAACATCAAGAACTGTTTTTTCAGGTTTAGGCAAATCAGTAGTACTTTTTTTAATAGATCCATAAATAAGTTGAGATCCATAATAACTATTTCCGGCAATATAACCTGAATTAGCTCCTTCAGGCGGTAAATAAGCAATTCCTCTTATACTTGTACTACCAACTAAAGTCAATGCATTATGGGTATCCTGCAAGAACAAAGTAGGAGATTCATTGGCTCTTATAATTGAACCAATTATAGCTGCTTTAACAAACTTCTTTTTCCTGAATTGGGATATCGTAATTCCTTTCTGAAAAACTCCCCATTGCGATAAATGAACCCTAACTATTTGATTTTCCTTTTTTATAAAATCAATTTTAACGGTATCTACATTAAGTTCTTTTTGTTCTAAAAGAGATTGCATTCCAATATCAGCAAATTGAATATTTTCGATCGCACCTTTAGACTGCTCTTTCATGTACATAAAAGTATAAGCACATAAGATTAGTCCAGATAAAAGCAAAGCAATAAGCACAGCTATAAATACTGTAAACTGCAAGGCTCCGGATTTAATTTTCAGTTTTAACTTCAATCTTGCAACATTATAAGATTTAAATTGCCTTTATATTTAACATAAACAGATTCTTTATCTCCACTTTTTAAAAAAATCTCATTCTCAGTATCCCCAATTTTCATGTAATAATTTTTATTGTCTATTATCAGCATAAAAATTTTGTTTTTTTCTTTAGAGTCAGATACCATTCCTTTATAAAGAATAGTTGGCCAAACTAAGGTCTCTTTTGGTTTTGATTCTTTTTTTATTTTGGAAATACCTGTTTTAACCTTAGAGACTGTCTGAGCAGCATACATTTTTCCTAAAAATGGATCTCTATAGTTGACATTTATCTCAAACGATTCTCTTTGACTTATCTTTAATGGTTTGACGTTAAATTCTTGATTAATTGAAGTAACTATTTCATCTGACTTAGTAAAAGAAAAAACCTGATATAAAACAGCACCCCAAACGAATAATACGAGTGGTAAAAGTATGTATATATTTTTCTTATTTTTCATCAAATCTACTTTTGATTTATCTGATTTTCAATTTTCGAAACTCTAACAATCAGATCTTTTAGAGATTCAATTTCTTTTGCCTGAACTTCTATTTTTTTATTTTGTTCGATGCTGTAAAGAGTTAATTCTTCAATTTTTTGAAGCAATTTGGTATTCATCTCACCTAAATTAATTCCATTTTTCAGAACCTCCTCTTCACTAGGAATGTTTTCTAAGTGTCCTTTTTCTTTAATATGTTTTTCTACTTCTTCTAGCGTTGGCAAATTATATTCTTTTTTAAAAACAAAATCTGACCAGCCATCCATGTCCACTTTTACTTCTTTTGAGTGAATTGTGCCATTTACATCAAGTTTATTTTGTGGATTCGTGATTCCAATTCCCAAATTTCCACTTGCCGTAAGTATCATTTTTCTATTTCCGTAAGAATCCCAAGAAAATAGCGGTCTTGTAACAATTGCTGCTGCACTTGTTCTTGAATCAAATACCATAAGAGGATTTGTTCCATTATCTATACTAACTTCAGTAGAAGCGGTTACATAGAGGGAGGTTCTGTTATCAGAAATATGGTGCCCTTGTAAAGTAGGTATAAATTGCGCATCTGACATAGTGCCATTCGAGATCTTGATATAATCTTGAGAAGCATCACTTATTCTTAATTTGAGTAACGTTTCACTACCAGCTATTGACGGAGTATTAATTTCTAAACTTGCTGTTGGAGTAGTTGTACCAAAACCAACATTTCCTGTTGAAGGCACGGTATTCTGAGAATAACTAAATTGTGCTAGAACTATAAAAGTAAAAAAAATGTTTTTTTTCATAATTTATTTTTTAGAATATTTATTTCTTTATTTTGTTTTTCGTTTTCTTTTTTCATTTCAATCATATAAAGAGTTAGTTCTTCAATTTTCTTTAATAAACTCATATTCATTTCGGCAAGCATCAAACCATTTTTTTCAATTTCCTGAGCTGATGGAATTTCAGGTAAGTGTTTATTTTCTTTTATAAAATCTTCGACTTCTTGTAATGATTTTAGTTTGTAATCATTTGCAAAAACATAATCAGGAACAAGTGGTCCTGCCATATCAACACGAACTTCCTGTGTATGAACTTTTCCTTTTACCGTCAATTTTTCATCTGGAGTTATTGTTCCGATGCCTACATTTGCTGTGAAATAAGCATTTCTATTTTGATATGTTCCTGTTGTAGTGGCATATTCATCCGGCACAGTTTTAAAGCTCAATTGCCCTCCGTTAGTTACATTGAATGGTAATGCATTTTGAACTCCATCAAAGACAGTTGGGTTTACTGCATAATTTGATTTGTAATAATATGTCGTTCCACCTCCTCGAAGCCAAATTATAATTTCCTGTACGCCTGTACCAGCGGTTATATCTTGCCAGCCTGCTACCAATGGTGCACTAGAAACTATTACAAGCGGCTTAACGTCAGCATCAATAAAATTAGAACCATTTCCCCAAGCTGTTACATGATAATTAAAAACAGCCATTAACGATCCTCTCCAGTTAGCATTAGTATGTACACTACTTCTACCCAGAACAAGGTTGGTTGGAACATTATTGACCCAACCTCCATCTGAAAATTTTACAGGATAAAATTTATCAAGATCTCCATTTACAATAAAACTGCCAGAAACCTGCGCATTAGAAATTATAGAAGCAAAAAATAAGAGGATTATAGAGAATGCTTTTTTCATATTGTTAGTTAGTTATTTTGTTTTAATTTTAATATATCTTTTTTCATCTCTTGATTTTCTTTCTTCATTTCCTGATTTTCCTTTTTCATTTCAATCATATACAATGTAAGTTCTTCAATTTTCTGCAAAAGTTTGATGTTCATTTCAGATAAATTAATTCCATTTTTTTGCATTTCTTTAGCAGAGGCAATTTCTGGGAGATGTTTATTTTCTTTAATGAATCTGTCTACAAATTCTAATGAAGGTAAGTTGTAATTATTTTCGAAAACAAAATCAGCTCCGGCATCAACTGTTACTTTTACTTCACGAGAATTGATGTTTCCTGCAACTGTTAGTTTCGATGTTGGATTTATAGTACCAATGCCAACATTACCATCTAAATTAATAGCTAATTTTGTAGTATAACTCAACGTTTCTAATGAGTTTGATGGATTTGCAGTTTGAATTAATAAGCCGTTCATTCCTGTATCAGTTCCAGTATACAATCTTACTCCAAATGAATTTGTTGAATTGGTATGGGTTATCATTTCTAAACCATTTCTTCCATTTCCATACTGACCTAATTTAATTTCTTCAAAATTATAAACTCCAGGAATGCTTAATTTATAATTCGAATTGTTACTAAAGTCACCTATTTGCAATATATTTTGCGGAGTAGATGTACCAATACCAATATTTCCGTTAAGCAAAAATGTCATATACCTAGTGGTCAAATCTTTACCAATAAAATTACTTGTAACACTTGAAACTCCATTGGTAGAATATCCAGCAGAACCTATTGAAAAAAAAGATTGACTACCAGTTTCATTTGTAATAAAATAAGCACGGCTCCATCCACCTGTATATCCGGGAAAATTGGTTTTTATCTGTGTGCCATATGCAGGAGAATCAATACCTATTATAACATTATTAAATGTAGTATTTTGTGCTTTTATTGAAATACTAATACAAAAAAAAACAATTATTAATAAAGATGGATTTTTCATAGAAATGCAACGTTGAGATTTGAATTTAGAAGATAATTCAAGCAAAAAATTTAGTTTATCGTAAAATTGAATACAGTACTTCTGGGACTTACATTGCCAGCTTCGTCAAAGGATTTTACGAACCAGTAATATGTTCCTTTTACTAATGTTTTACTGTAAGGACTTGTTCCTTTGTCTTTAAACTTTAAATTCGTTAAAGCACTTTCGCTGTATACATATATACTGTCTTTCTCACTACTTCCTACAATTGGGATTCGACTCCACTGAAAATTAATTGCTGTATTTGTTGTAGTACTTTGATTGGCGGGAGCTGATAAGACAGGTGTGTTTGGTACTTTTGTATCTACAAGTATAGATCGTGAAGTGTATAAAGTCTGAGTAATTCCATTACTAGCTCTTACCTTCCAAATGAATTTACCTTCATCAAAAGTAAAATTTATTAATGTATTTTCGACGGTTTGTTCTTTTACCAAGGTATTATTTTCATCTAGTATCTGAAGCTGGTAAGAAGTTGCTCCAATTATAGCATCCCAAGATAATTTTTGTAATGCGGTTTTTGTAATAGTGTTATTACTTGGAGTAAGTAAAATTACAGTATTGTTTTGAAAATCATCATTGTTTAAAATTTCAAAACTTCGTGTAGTATTAGCAGTTTCATAACCACTATTTAATGCTTTTACACGCCATTGGTACTTGCCAATATTCAATTGTTGTGTAAAAGAGTTTTTTTTAATTATAGTATCAATAACTAATTGTTGTGGAGTGTCAAAATTAGGTGTTGCAATCTGCAATTGATATTTATCCGCATTTTCAACTGCTTGCCAAGATAAGGTTACACCAGAAGTGGATAAACCTACATTATTTGCAGGTGCAACAAGAATAACTTCTGCTTTTGATATATCTGGCACTATTAGTATTTCTTCACACGAAAATAAACACAGGATTAGTAATGAAAACAAGTATTTTTTAATATAAAATTTAGGCATAATGGAGTGTTATATATATTTAAAGCCGAAGTAAATAGTTTTTAAAACTTTTTACATATCAAACAAATCTTTAGTTTTTTTCTTTTTATCTATTTTAGACTGAGTCACACCTGAGCATCGATTAGGCGTGCTTACAATATCAGCCACATACCAAATCCCTCTATCAGAATTAGACCAACAAAAAGAACTTAATCGATACGCTACTATAGTATCAGGATTGATATCTATAGTATCAACTTTTTTACCTGATTTATATAAAGCTATTATATATTTTTTGTATTGAGTATTCGATAAATAAAAGGCATCAGCTTGTCTTATTTTAGTAATTTCTTCTGTGGACAGGCTAACTGCTAAGCTCGAAATTATTTTAGAGTTTTGTGTCTCTCTAAGTAATTTTAAAATACCGGCATTATAATCAGCATTTATTTCATGAACAAGTTCAGCGACATCTAAAATCTGAATAGTAACCAATTCAGGTTTTACAGGTAAACTATCAATATAAGCGACCTTTGCCTGGTTTTGATTATATCTTGCCTTTGATTTATAAATCTGATTTAGTTTTCTGTTATAAGGAACAACACCAATTTCTACCCGAATATTATTTTCAAGTTTAGGCAACGCTTTTGTCTCAAACGTATTTTGATCGTATGAGGTTTTTGATACACCAATACTTCCCAATTCTACTATCGATGAACTAACTTTATACTCTTTATCTTTAATTTTGGTTGTTTGACAAGCACTACAAATTAAAACTGTCAAGACAACTATTTTTTTTAACATAATTGTTATTTTTATTATGATATATCTACAAATTAGGCGTTATATATTGACAGAATTTTATTACTATTTTTATCCTGTTAATTTTTAACAAATCTAATAAAATAGATGTAATAGATTGTTAAAAAAAAATCTTTATTTTTATCGTTTTACCTCTTTCAAAGATCATAAACTTATCTCTTTTAAAATCTTTGATTATTATATAACTTAATTTATTGTTTCTGTCAAATTAAACTTTTCTTTTTCTAATATTTGCAGTTAGAATTATTACGTAATATCCTATATTTACTGCTTTTAATTTTTTAACTTTTAAATATGAATAGAACTTTAATTGTATTTTTAATACTAATATGTCAAAATGCTACTAGCCAAACATTTTCAACCAACTTAACGCCAGTTGGTTGGGAACATAATGTTTTGTTTAATGCAACAACAAGATATACTGTTACACAACAAGGACCTGCCCAAAATTTGACAATGATGTTTGATGGCAGTATGAACCCAAATTACATTGCAGGTGTTTCTGCTACAAATCCTTCGGAGATTCTTATTGATGGATTACCGGCTTATCACACCCAATCAGGTGCTTGGGTAGGCTGGACGACACGTTACCTTCCGGCGAACAAATTCAAAATAGAAGGTTATGACACCTATAATTCAGCTAATGTGTGGCGAGTAATAGCTGATTATTCCACTATTAATTACAGCGGTTTGTCTTTTTCCGTAAAAATTCCGACAGCAGGAGTTTACACTAAATTAAAATTCACATTTTATGAAGGTCAAGATGGGAATGTTGGTCTTTCTGAATTATTTTTCATTCATCCGGAAGCTACTACTCCATATGCTGGTTTGCTTAGCCAAGCTCTTAATAATTGGCAAAAAATTGGTGCCAATATAGCATTTAGTAGTGGAAATGTTGGTATTGGTACACTTGCTCCTGATGAAAAACTTACCGTAAAAGGAAAAATACACGCACAGGAAGTACGTGTTGATATGGCTGGTCCACTTGTTCCAGACTATGTTTTTGCCGAAAATTATAATTTAAGAACCCTGGAAGAACTTGATGAATATATTAAACAGAATAAACATTTACCTGAAATTCCTTCTGCTCAGGAAATTGAAAAAAATGGTTTAATGTTAGCTCAAATGAATATCGATTTATTGAAAAAAATGGAAGAAATGACACTTTATATGATTGATGTCAATAAAAAAATTAATCAACTCCAGATAAATAACACAAGACTTGTAGAAGAGAATAAAGTTTTGGCAACAAAAATTAAGAATATAGAGAAAACAAAGTAATGTTTATTACAATAATAGATTTCACAAAAAAGCAACTCAAATGAATTGCTTTTTTTTTTTACTTTTATGCTCTTTGTGTCTTATCGTTACGGGCGCAAAGTCAGAGACATTTGCCTTTACTTTGGATTAGATAAAAAACTTTAAATTTATTCAAAGGAAAGCAGAGGTGAACTTTAGACATTTGTAGTTAAGAACTATGCTGCGCATCAGTCCTCTGCCTTCTCCTTGAATCCCGTTGAATTGCTTCAAATAGAATGATAGACATGGCGGTTTAATAAAGGCTCTAAAGAAGTTCAACATTTTTGTTTATCCTAAATTCAAAGTTATGAAAAAGTATTTATTTTATGTGGGGATTGACGTATCAAAAGCAAAATTGGATATTAATATCCTTGATTCTTCAACTCTTAAATCAGAGCATTTTATCATTGAAAACAATATTAAAAGTATTTTAATATTTATTAAAAAACTGGATAGAAAAGTTGATAAAGAATCTACTCTTTTTTGTTGTGAGAATACAGGTGTTTATACTAATCATTTATCAGGTATTTTAGTAAAACTTAATTTAGATTTATGGATTGTCCCCGCTATTGAAATAAAAAAATCAAAAGGAATTTCAAGAGGAAAAAATGATAAAACTGATGCTAAAGATATTTCCTATTACAGTTATAGAAACATAGATAAATTAAAACTATTCACTTTCGCAAGTATAGATATTCAAAAACTAAAAATACTTTATACTGAAAGAGAGAAAATGCTAAAAGCATTATTACTTATACAAGCGACCAAGGAAAGTAAAGCTTTCACGGATAAAATAATTTTTAAAGAAGTATCACAAATTAACCAAACTCTTGTCAAATCTATCAAAAATTCCATCCATAAAATTGAGTCAAAAATTAAAGAAGTCATTAAAGCAAACGATCAATTAACTAAGCAAGCTCAACTTATCAAATCAATTCCTGGATTAGGAGAACAAACAAGCGTGTATTTGATTATTGCAACAAAAGGATTTACAGCTTTTAAAAATTGGAGGCAATTTGCCTGTTATTCAGGTGTTGCGCCTTTTGAATATAGTTCCGGTTACAGTATAAAAGGAAGGACCAGAGTAAGTCATATGGCAGATAAAAAAATGAAAACATTATTACAAATGTGCGCTATGACTACATTAAAATACGATCCACAATTAAAAGAATATTACAATAAGAAAAAAACGGAAGGTAAAAACTCAATGTTGGTTTTAAATAATATTAGATGCAAACTTATAAGCAGAGTTTTCGCTTTTATTAACAGAGAAACTCCTTATATCAATACTTATAAATTTGCATCTTAATTTTTAATGATATTATTTGTTTTTTATCATAGAATGCGCAGCGAGCTACATACTTTGCGTAGTTGGGGATTCAATTAATTCATGTAAACTTTTATATTTTGTACTGGCAATAGGAAACAGATTTACTACAAACAAATTTCCTTTATACTCAATAAAACTGATAGATTTTTTCTTTTTAAATCCAGCATAACCAAAGTCTTTATTATTCTCGCCTTTAAAAGAGATATTAAAAAAAGAAAAAATAGTTTCTATCTCATAAAATTTAGATTGATTAATATTTAATATAGAATTATCAGAATAATAATAAATTTTACTAATATTGAATGGATAATTATGCAAATCGATATATCGTGAATTTTCATCCTCAACATCCGAAGGATCAAAAAGATTTATATCTGTACTGTTATTAGACTTTTTATCTGTTTTTATAATTCTATAATCTTTAGATATTTTTCCAAGTTTAGTAACGGTGATAAAGTTCTTTTTATCAATAAATGCGTTAAAGCCGATGAAATCTTTATTAATGTAGAAACTTTGACTATACTTAACTCTTTTTTCAGAGATATTGACAAACTGACTTAACTTTATTTTAGGCTCTTGATTATCATAAGTAATTTTTGAATCTAACATAAAATAAGCTATATACTTATATACAATAAATAACAGTATAAAAGAAAAAAGGGCAATTGTAAGAGGTTTTTTTTTCATTTTTTTTATAGTATTTAATATTCAACCATTGGTGCTTGACCTGCGATTGGCAGAGTACTCATCTGTGCTCCTATAGGAATTAGTACAGGAGGTACAAATCGCTCAATAATAGCTCCAAGAGTCGCTACAGCTATACCTAAAGGCTTAATTCCTGCACTTATTGTACTTGAAGTATTGTCTCCATTTAAATTTCCATTTCCATTTATTGAAATATTACTATTTATTACATCACTAGTAAGACCGATAGAAACACCTAAACCTAATCGTCCAAAAGCAGAAACTTCTCCACCAAAACTAATTGATGAACTAGCAGTTTCAAAATTAAAATTCGCAATTGAAAGATTTAATTGATGATCTATAGAGCTTTCAGTACTACCTGTAGATACATTAAAAGTAGTTTTTGAGTTAGTATTAAACATCTTAGAATCTCCTATGTTTTTTGATGTACTGTAATCAAGTTTAACCAAAGGATTTTCAGAAATTAAATCTACTTGCGTCACTCCAGCACTAGTTGTTGATGTTAATTGAGAAGCTACTTCTTGAATTGGTCCTGCTGAAACACTACTATTATTTTGTGCTACAGAACTACTATGTCCCCAAGCTCCAAAAAATCTACCAACCGCATCCCAACCTTTTCTAATTACTCCGTGAGGACAATTAGGATCATCACACATCCCTGTTGGGTCAATTTTATTTATAGGGTTATTAGAACAATAATGATATGGTGTCATATTTTGCGTATGTTCCGCTAACGGGTCTATATTTATCCATCTACCAATTGCAGGGTCAAAATTCCTCGCTCCATAGTCGTACATGCTAAGCCCTAATTCGTCCTGCAGCTCCTTACCGTTGTACTTATACTTTAAAGCATCATTAGTGGAAGAAGGATTATTATTATATCCCATATGCTTTAATCCAAACGGATAATAGTTGTTCTCTTCCTGAATAGCCAAAGTCTTGTCGTAACTCAAACGAATGTTACCCAAATGATCCTTGTACTGATAAATATATTTATAAGAACTTCCAGAGACTTCAACATATCCTTCAGCTGTTGGGAAAAATTTTAATGTAGTAACGCTATTTATCCTAACATACTCATAACCGCCCAAATAATCTGTTGTGACTATTGGGCGGTAATTTTCTATTATAGTCTTTGTCAATGCTATTTGCCTTCATGGTAAAATGCTCGCGCTAGCATGAAGGGATAGCAGGAGGTCTATATTATTTTTTGAATTTATCAAGGATATCTTTATTATCTAAAGTAAATTTTTGATTATTTCGATAAACTGTCCAAATGGTTTCTCCTTTCTTTTTTACCACTGAATCACCAATGTTAACTTTTGTCCAAAATTCTCCAAAAATTGCAACTTTAGTATTATTATTTAAATAAATCATTGAAGCATTATGATTAAATTTTTCAAATTTTTTTTCAATAACCACCCCTTGAAATTGCTCTTCCTGAATATTTTTTAATCCGCCTTCAAATCTTTTTTGATTTGTTTCTATAAAAAAAGATCTAATAAAAAGAAAAACTGCAAATAAAATCATTGCAACATTTAGAATTAATTTTTTATTTGTTTGTAATGTTTCAAGATATTTTATTTTCATTATTAATTAAGATTTATTGTAAACGTATATGTTCCATTGATTGTGGCCCCAGCTTTCAATGAAGAGCTTGGTTTCCCTGTACTTAATGTTGTATATGTGTAAGGTCTTGGATTTGATGCAGTGGGTTCTCCATATCCGAAAAATGTATCTCCTTCAGATCCTCCTCTTTCAGCACCATATCCGCCAATAGGTGAATCTAAACCATAGCTGTGAGAACTGCTAAAACCTGGAAAATCATTTACAGAAAAAGGGTTGGAACCAGTAGGAGTAATAACTCCTCCTTTTCCACCTATCCCTTCGCCCATTCCAACATTTCCTCCAATAGAAAAGTACAAAGCTTTTCCTCCCGTAGGATCACTTACAACACCTGCCTCTAATGAATAGCCTAGTCCAACTGTCGCACTTGAAGATATACCAGAAAAGTAGCCTTCAGTATGTGATGGATTTACAATAGTTGTGCCTCCAGCAGTCTCAATTTTTGTATCTCCATAGAAATTAACATTATTATTATTTTCATTTGTAATTGTACCATTATTATGATATGTATATTCATATCGTCCATCAGCCTTGCCATCTGTCATACTAAGTGTTTTAGTACCTTCTTTTACAATACTTACATTTCCATAAATAGCAGTAGCTTGTTCTTGCGTTTTTATAGATCCATCATAAAACATAGTTGTTTTGCCATTACTACCTTTTCGTTGAATCCAATCAGTAGATTCCATCCCATCTGGGTCAATAAAGTAAACAGGATTATCAAGAGCATAAGTATATGTACTAAATCTTCGGGACTTTTCCGCCAATGGGTCAATATTCATCCATCGACCTAAAGCAGGGTCATAATTCCTTGCGCCATAATCATACATATTGAGCTTAAAACCTGCAATATCATCATCTTGGAGCTCTTTACCGTTGTACTTATACTTATTCTCTGCACCAATTTTAACAATATTATACCCCTCTTGTTTTAATCCAAACGGATAGTAATTACTTTCTTCTTTTATAGTTAGTGTCTTATCATAACTCAAACGAATATTACCCAAATGGTCTTTGTACTGATAGATATATTTATAAGTACTTCCAGATGGTTCAACATAACCTTCAGCGGTTGGGAAGAAATTTAATGTTGTTACACTATTTACCGTTGCGTACTGATAACCGCCCAGATAATCTGTGGTGGCTGTTGGTTTGGTTACATCCGTTACAATCTTCCTTACTTTTTGTCCACTGGCATTGTAAATATACTCAATATTTCCTGCGGTTGCAAAGGTTATTTTGGTTGGTAAATTCAGATGGTTGTAGACAATAGCCGTAATGTTTTTGTTGTTGTCCTTGGTCATATTACCATTGGCATCATAGCTGTAATCATCTACTGTATTGGCTGCGCTATCGACAAAACCTAATGTTTTACTACTGCCATCAACCACTTTCATAAGCTGATTGCTATTGTTATTACTGGCATAAGTGTATACTAAAGCATCAATTGGTGTGACACTTTCACTGGTTCCATTACGGTTAAGACCTGTAATGTTTCCGTTTTTATCGTACCATAAATTTTCATTGTAAGCATTAGTTTGAGCGGTTGCTTTTTTGTAGACTCCTTCTTTTAATCGGTTCAGATTGTCGTATTTATAACCATAAGATCTGATAATTCCAGCATCTGAATTGGTTGCCCATTGGGTTTCGGCAATGTTTCCGTTGTATAATGGCAGTACATTTGTGATTCCTGTTGTAGACTTATTATAATTGATCTTAAAGGCAAATAAATCTTTTGGATCTCCTGTTTTCTGAAGTGCTCCCGTATCATTAATATCGGTCAGCCAGCCTCGGATGTTATACGTAAAATCGATCTTTTGGGTATTATTCCCTACTTTTTTATAGATCAATTGTCCCAGTTCATCATAAGTATTATCAGCTATTACTTCAATAGCTCCTGTGGTACCTATCTGGTGGGTTTGGGTCTTTAAACGATCCTGAGCTGTATAGGTAAAGACATCTTTTGTTAAAAGTTCTGTATCGGTTGCAAGCCTTTTGTGTCTGGTGATACTATACTTTAACTGCCCTGAGAAAATGTCCAAACTGCTGTCTGTATAAGTATAACCTCCTAAAAAGTTTGTTGTGTATTGGCGAATTGGTCTTGTTTTGGCATCATAAAAAGTAGCTGTTGTCTCTCCTAATATAGCGCTGCTTGTCGTTGGAACTCTTACCCATGAAGCTGTTGCCAGACCTT